>WBZL01000180.1_pt1 | contig 68798 bp, 57 predicted proteins | sample 5204291 | NCBI WGS metagenome assembly WBZL01 (sample SAMN12344345, study PRJNA552823) | activated sludge metagenome | biome: Activated sludge suspended growth; feature: Nitrification reactor; material: Wastewater; isolation source: activated sludge from nitrification reactor of wastewater...
CAAGCACGCCAGCAGGCCGAGCAGCGTGGCGAGCGTGGTCAGGATCGTGACCCCCAGCACCGACCAGAAGCGGGCGAAGCCGAAGCGGAGGCTCTCGCGCCAGTCGGGATCGTCGCCCACGTAGGCGCCGCTGATCGACCGGAAGCAGGCGGCGGTGGCCACCATGGTGGCCACCACGATGGCGAAGGCGCCGAGAATGGTCCCGAGGAAGTAGACCAACAGGTCGCCACCGTCGGCCGACAGCTCACCGGTGACGGGATCCACCGTGGGCTGCGAACCGGCCGACGCCGACATCAAGACGGTGAAGATCACCACTGGCACGACCGGTACCGCCACCGCCGCGAGCAGGGTGCGGGCCCGGCTGCGGTAGATCTTCATGGAGGCGTCGAGCAGCTCGCCGACCCCGAGCGGGCGCAGTCCGTACACGCTCGGGACCCTAGCCAGGATGGCCGGGGCGGCGGACCCGCCTCAGGCCGGGTGGGGGTCCTCGTCGTCGAGGGCACCCGGCGCCCGGTCGTCGTGGCGGTCCACGGTGTCGGGCAACGGGCCGGCCTGCACCCCGCCGCGCCGCCGGGTGGCGGTCGGCGCGCTCACCAGGGCGCCGACGGCGTCGACCCCGATGAAGATCACCCGGGCCACGATCGCGGTGGCGGCCGCCACCCCCCCGTCGAGGCCCGACGTGGCCAGGAGCACCGCCTCGCGGATGCCCGCCCCGGCCGGTACCGGCACGGCGAGGAACCCGGCCACCCAGCTCAACACGGCCGAGAACACCACCCGGGCGAACGGCGCATCGGGCGTGAGGGCCCGGGCCACCGCCCAGGTGGCCACCCCGATGAAGACCCAGGTGGGCAGGTACATCGCCACCAGGGACAGCGACTGGCGCCACCGCGGCACATCGACCCGCACCACCCGGCCGGTGAGGCGCTGCACCACCCCCACGATCCACTCCAGCACCCGGTGGTGCAGGGCCACCACCCCGGCCGGCAACGCCAGCAGGCACAGCATCCACGGCGAGAACCCGCCGCCGGACACGGCGAAGGGCAAGAAGGCGGCGACCACGAACAGCGAAGCCAGGTAGAGCATGCCGAGCGACAGCGCCACGCTGGTGTAGGCCCGGGTGCGGGGCACGCCGCCCCGACGGGCCAGCTCGCCCCGGCCCACCACCGGCCACACCCCACCGGGCAGGTACTTGCCCAGCTCCCCCACGAAGTACCACGCCACCACCCGGGCCACGCCCACGACCACGCCCAACTGGGCCAGCACGCGTCCCCACACCACCCCGATGGAGGTCATGCCCAGGGCGGCCAGCACCACCGCGGCCAGCAGCCAGCCGGGACGCGCCTCGCGCAGGTGGGCTTCGGCCTGATCCCACTCACGGCTGAGCGTGCGCACCACCAGCGCCAGGGCCGTGCCCCCGAGGACCAGACCGACCAGCGAGCTCGCCCGCACGCCCCGTGCACCGACCGCCGGTGCCGGCTCGGGTCCATCGTCGGTCCGGCTGGGCTCGGTGGTCATGGAGCCGCCGATCGTACCGGAGCCCCCACCGCCGGCCCGGACGCCCGCCCGGCGACGACCAGCAGGCCGAGCAGCGACGCGAACCCCGCGACGACCAGGCCGATGGCCACGCCAGCGGGCCAGCCCGACCACGCCCCGAGCGCCGCCAGCCGACCCCGCGGGCCCGACCCCTCCCAGTACCCGACCAACGCGAGCGACAGTGCCCAGACCTGCACGCCGGCCACCAGCACCGACAGCGTGGCCAGCGACCATCGGCCCGGGACCGACCGGACCCACCCCAGGGCGGCCACCACGGCGAGACCGACCACCCCGGCGAACACGTACCGGCCCTGGATGAACGGGTACTGACCCGACCGGGCGTGCAGCGACCACGCCCGCAACGCGGTGAGCACCACCAGCAACACGGCCGGTGCGAGCAGCACCGCGAGCACGCCCCGCCGCACCCGGCCGGAGCCGGGGCCCGCCCTGGTCGCGGCGAGCAGGCCCCCCACCACCAGCACGGCCGCCGCCACGGAGAGCACCACCGTCGCCCAGCCGGGCAGGCGGACGGTGTACCAGCCGAACGATCCCCAGAAGCGTTCGGCGAACAGGCCCACGAACCGATCGGCGAAGGCCAGCGGGTCGGCCTCGAAGCCCGGGGGGGCGAGCGCCGAGGTGTAGCGGTCGGCGTCGGCGGAGGGGGTGGGCGACCCGGTGCGGGCCACCGCCCGCAGGTACCAGACGCCCGGGAGCACCAGGACCGGGAGGGCCACCCACCCGGTGCCGGCCGCCACCCGCTGCCACCGGCGCGGGCCCGGAGACGAACCCACCCAGTACGCGAGGGGCACGACCGGGAGGAACACCACCGCGAACGCCTTGGTGAGCAGGGCCGCGGCCAGGACCGCACCCAGGGCCAGCGCGGTGCAGCGCGAACCGTCGCCCCGCGCCACGGTCACCAGCAGGAGCGTCGCCACCGCCCCGAGGAGGGTGAGGAGGTCGTCGTTGTTCAGCACCCCGCCGGTGGCGGTGAGCATCGGCAGGCCCACCAGCAACACGGCGGCAGCCCGCCCCACCGCCTCGCCGGCGCCCGCCCGCCGGGCCGTGGCCCAGGCCAGGAGCGGCAGCGGTGCCACCAACAGGGCGTTCACCAGCCGCAGGAGGGCCAGCTCCCGGTCGAGCGACCACGGCCCCCCGGCCACGGCCCGTACGCCGCGCAGCACCGCCGCCAGGGCCGCGTAGTAGAGCGGCGGGTGCTGGGACATCTGGTTCCGCGCCGCGGTGGGCCGGTCTCCCCCGTCGTCGTTCCACGCCGGCCGGTCGGCTCGCGGGGGCGCGTCGTCGACCCCGCGTGTCCGCACCGCGTCGGCGGTCACCACCTCACCCGGCACCGGGCAGACGCGCACTGCGGCCGCGTAGGTGGTGCAGAGGCGCACCACGGCCACCGAACGGGCCAGACCGTCGTGAGCGGGGTAGCCGCCGCCGTCGGCCAGGTGGAGCACCAGGCCGAGGTGCGACGGCTCGTCGGGACCCTCGGCCAGGGGCAGCACCACCGACCAGGCGGCGGCCAGCGCCCCCACCGCCACGGTGGCCGCCCACACCACGGCCGGCACCCGTGCGAGCCGCCGGGCCACGGTGGATCGACCCCGGGGACTCACGGACCGCGAGCGTACGACCGCCCTGACTCGGCCCACAGCATCCCCGGCGTCTCCTTCGGCACGTGCGGCCCGTGACACAGGGGGCAGGTACCCTCGGGGCCCATGTCCGCCGTCCGCCCGTCTCCGTCGATCCCCCCGCGCCCGAGGGCGGCGACGTGAGCACCGACGTGGGCACCGAGGCGGCCTACGCGGGCACCGACGACGTCGACGTGAGCATCGTCCTCCCCGTCTACAACGAGAAGGGCCACCTCCGACAGGAGATCGACCGCATCCGGGCGGCCATGGACGCGTCGGAGTTCTCCTACGAGCTGGTGGTGGTCGACGATGGCTCCAACGACGGCTCCAGCGAGGCCCTGCGAGACATCGAGGGCATCCGTCTCATCCAGTTCCTCACCAACCGGGGCTCGGGCTCGGCCCGCAAGTTCGGCACCCGCGCAGCGCGCGGCCGGATCGTGGTCTGGACCGACGTCGACATGTCGTACCCCAACGACCTCATCCCCGAGCTGGTGCGGGAGATGGAGGGCTACGACCAGGTGGTGGGGGCCCGCACCACCGAGGAGGGCACGCACAAGGCGTTCCGGGTGCCGGCCAAGTTGTTCATCCGCAAGCTGGCCTCCTACCTGGTGCAGACCCCGATCCCCGACCTCAACTCGGGCATGCGGGCCTTCCGGCGAGACGTCGCCCTCCAGTACGTGAGCCAGCTCCCGGCTGGCTTCAGCTGCGTCACCACCATCACCATGACCTTCCTCGCCCACGGCTACACGGTGAAGTACTGGCCCATCACCTACTCCGAGCGGGCCGGCACGTCGAAGTTCCACTGGTGGACCGACACCCGCCGCTACCTGCTGCAGGTCATCCGGATGACCCTGAGCTACGACCCGTTCCGCGTGTTCCTGCCCATCGGCTTCCTGTTCAGCGCCGTCGGTGTGGTGAAGCTCGGCTACGACGTCACCCAGCACGACTTCAAGGTGGCCATCAACACCCTCTTGATCTTCCTGGTCGCCTTCCAGGTCTTCGTGGTGGGCATGCTCGCCGACCTGGTGGGTCGGGCCACTCGGGCCGTGCACGAGGTGCAGCCGGCGGCCGGCTACACCCGCGACGCCGCCCCCACCTTCCCGCCCGGCCGACCGGGCCCCACCGCCGGCGACCCGAGCCCGTGAGCGTGGCCCCCACCGAGTCGACCTCGGCCGGGTCGCTCCCCACCGAGGTCGTCCCCACCGGGAACACCTACGACAAGTACGCCTCGAAGAACCCGGTGGAGCGCCGCCTCATGGACGGCTTCTTCCGGGCGCTCGACACCGCGCTGCCGGCCACGTCGCCGCGCCGGATCCTGGAGGTGGGCGTGGGCGAGGGCGAGGTCACCGCGCGCATCGCCTCCCGGTGGCCCGACGCCACCATCGTGGGGCTCGACCTGCCCGACCCCGAGCTGGCCGCCCACTGGGTCGGCCGCGGCTTCTCGCCGCTGTTCGGCGACATCGGCCGGCTCCCGTTCCGGGACCACGAGTTCGACCTGGTGCTGGCCATCGAGGTGCTCGAGCACGTGCCGTTCCCCGAGCTGGCCCTGGCCGAACTGGCCCGCGTGGCCCGGCGCGACGTCGTGGTGTCGGTACCCCGCGAGCCCATCTGGCGGGCCGCCAACCTGGCCCGCGGCAAGTACCTGACCGATCTGGGCAACACCCCGGGCCACATCAACCACTGGGGCACCAAGGCGTTCGCCGAGCTGGTGGGCCGCCGCTTCCACGTCCGCTCGGTGCAGACGCCGTTCCCCTGGACCATGGTCGCCGCCGAGCTGGCCTGATCCGCACCCGGCTCCGCCGGACCCCGCCGTGATCCGGACGTGACCCGACGTGACCAGAACGCGGGTCAGGCGGGAGGGGGCTGGAGCGGGAGGGGGGCGCAGAGGCCGTCGAGCTCGGCCACCACGATGCGGTCGCGGTTGTCCCAGGTGATCTCGTTGCTCGGGTCGACGCGCACCTTGAACTCCCGGAACGACTGCTCCAACGAGTCGTAGGCGAGCAGCCGACCGACCAGCGGATCGCCCAGGCCCAGGATCAACTTGATCGTCTCGATGGCCTGGATGGAGCCGATGATGCCCGGCAGCACGCCCAGCACGCCGGCCTCGGCGCAGCTCGGCGCCAGCTCGGCGGGCGGGGGCTCGGGCACCATGTCGCGGTAGGTGGGCCCGGTCTTGGGGTCGAACACGGTGACCATGCCCTCGAAGCGGAAGATCGACCCGTGCACCACCGGGATGCCCAGCTTCACCGAGGCGTCGTTCACCAGGAACCGGGTGGGGAAGTTGTCGGTGCCGTCGACCACGATGTCGTAGCCCGCCAGGATGGCCATCACGTTGTCGGCCCCCAGGCGCACGTCGTGGGTCACCACGTTCACGTCGGGGTTGAGCAGGGTGAGGGTCTTCTTGGCCGAGTCGACCTTGCGGTCGCCGATGCGGTCCATGTTGTGCAGGATCTGGCGCTGCAGGTTGGAGGCGTCGACCACGTCCATGTCGATGATGCCGATCGTGCCCACGCCGGCGGCGGCGAGGTAGAGCGCCGCCGGCGAACCGAGGCCACCGGCCCCCAGCAGCAGCACCTTGGCCTGGAGCAGCTCCTGCTGGCCGGTCTCGCCCACCTCGGGCAGCAGCAGGTGGCGCTTGTAGCGGTTGCGCTGCTCGGCGTTGAGCGACGCCGGGGTGACCCACTCGCGGTCCTCGTCCTTCCAGCGGTTGAAGCCGCCCACCACCGACACCACGTCGGTGTAGCCCAGCTCCTCCAGGGTCTTGGCCGCGAAGGCGGACCGGGTGCCGCCGGCGCAGTACACCACCAGTGGCGTGGTCTTGTTCGGCACCTTCATCTCGATGGTGGTCTCGAGCGTGCCGCGCGGGATGTGCACGGCCCGGGGCAGCGCCCCCTGCTCGTACTCGTCGGCCTCGCGCACGTCGAGGGCGACGGCGCCGGGGGCCAGGCGCAGCTCGTCGGCCTCGGCGGTGGTGACCTCGCGGATCTGGGACTTGGTCGACTCGAGCAGGTCGCGAAGGCTGGCCATGGTGGGTCCTCGGGCTGGATGCGGGCGCACGGTTCGGGCGTGCCGTACGGGCGTGGTGGGGAAAATGCTACCTGTGGGGTCAACAATCAATCCAGACCGACGATTCCCGCCGGTTGACAACTGACATCACGATACATGAAAGTGCACGAAACGCCTTTCCCGACGTCACCCACCCCGGCTCCGGCCGGCCGTCCCGGAGGACCTCGTGTCGCTTCCCCCCTCGATCCACGCCCTGCCCACCGACCGGATCCGCATCTCGTCGTGGAGCGACCCGCTCCTCGACCAGCACGGCCACGATGCCCGCTCGGCCTACGTCGAACAGTTCTGGCTGCCGATCCTGGGCCCCACCACCACGCTCTTCCTGCGCCACGTGGCGCACCGCCTCGACGAGTCGCCCGACGGCTTCGACCTGCCGCTGGTGGACACCGCCGGCTCCCTCGGCCTCGGGTTGGCCGGCGGCCGCAACACCCCGTTCCTGCGAGCCATCGCCCGGGCCGCCAAGTTCAAGCTGGCCCGCCACGTGGGCCACGACACCCTCGCCGTGCACCCCCGCATCCCACCGCTCACCCGGGTGCAGCTCGAACGGCTCCCCGACCACGTCCGGGACCAGCACCAGGCCTGGCAGGCCGAGGCCCAGCGCCGGCCCGACGTCGAGCAGCTCCACCGCCGGGCCCGACGCCTCGCCCTCAGCCTGCTCGAGATCGGCGAGACCGACGAACAGGTGGAACGACAGCTCCACCGGTGGCAGTTCCACCCCGCCCTCGCCCACGAGGCCCTCCGCTGGGCTCATGAGCGACGCCGTGTGGAGCCGGTGCCGCCTACCCGCGCAACCACCCCGGCCCGCGCAACCACCCCGGCCCCCGCCGCCACCCCGGCGCCGCCCGCCCGACCGGCACTGATCCGGTCCTCCGGTGCTCCTCCGCTGGTGGCCGCTCCGGGCGCCGATCCACGGCCCGCCTGAACGCCGGCCGCACCGAGCCCGAACCACCTCACCCCACCCCGTCCCGGCCGGCGCCACCTGCGCCGGCCGGGTCGCGCTCAGGCCTTGGGCAGGCGGGTCCAGCCCGCCAGCAGGCGGGCCAGGGTGCGCACGCCGTAGCCGGTACCGCCCCGGGTCACCTCGTCGTACGACGAGGTGCTGTTCGACGGGCCGGCGATGTCGAGGTGCGCCCACGGCACGTCGGCCACGAACTCCCGCAGGAAGATGGCGGCCACCAACGCCCCGCCGTACGCCCCGGTGCCGATGTTGCGAAGGTCGGCCACCTCGGAGTCGAGCCCGGCGCGCAGGTGGTCGGGCATCGGCAGCCGCCACAGCGCCTCGCCCGAGGCCTGCGCCGCTTCCGCCACCCGCTGGGCCAGGCCGTCGTGGTTCGCCATGAGGCCGGCGGTGCGGTCACCGAGCGCCACCATGCACGCCCCGGTGAGGGTGGCCACGTCGATGATGGCGTCGGGCTCCGCCTCCACGGCCAGGGCCAGGCCGTCGGCCAGGATCAGCCGCCCTTCGGCGTCGGTGTTGAGCACCTCGATGGTCTTGCCGTTGCGGGTGCGCAGCACGTCGCCCACCCGGGTGGCGTCGGGGCCGAGCATGTTGTCGGTGAGCGGGATGTAGGCGGTGACGCGGGTGCGAGGGGCGAGGGCCGCCACGAGCGTCATGGCCGCCAGCACCACGGCACCACCGGCCATGTCGGTCTTCATCCACTCCATGCCGGCGGTGGTCTTGATCGAGAGACCGCCCGAGTCGAACGTGATGCCCTTGCCGACCAGGGCCACGTGGCCGCGCGGGCGCTCGGGTTCGTGGGTGAGCTTGACCAGCCGGGGCTCCTGCGACGACCCCCGGTTCACGCCCAGCAGGCCGCCGAGCTTCTCGCGGGCGATGGCCTTCTTGTCCAACACCTCGCAGTGCAGGCCGTACTCGTGGGCCTGGGCGACCGCGAGGTCGGCGAACGCCTTGGGGGTGAGGTCGCCGCCGGGGGTGTTCACCAGATCGCGGGCCAACGCCACCGCTCGGGCCATGCGGGCGCCGGCGGCGACCGCGTCGGTCACCTTGCGCCCGCCGGCCCCGATCACCGTGGCCCGGGCCAGCCGGGCGTCGGTCGGGCGGTCCTTGTAGCGCGTGAAGGCGTAGCTGCCCAGGGCCAGCCCCTCGGCCAGGGCCTCCGCCGCCGCGCCCCGGTTCGGGGCTTCGACCGGGCCGAGGGCGTCGACGGCCACGTGGGCCACGCCCCTCGCCGCCCGGGCCACCGCGGCTCCCACCCGTCGGAACGAGTCGACCTCGTACCGGTCGCCGAGGCCCACGAGCAGGCGGGGGCCGTCGACGGTGGCGGCCAGCGTGGTCTGGCCCACCTTGGCGGTGAAGCCGGTGCCGGCCAGCAGGTCGACGTCGACACCGGGGGCGTCGACGGCGACCGTGCCGGTCCGGACCCCGATGGCCACCAGCCGGTCGGGTTCACCGGTGGCGGCCTCGCTCGTGGCCAGGGCGGCGTCGAGGGCGGCCAGGGATGCGACGTGGTCGAGGGTGATGGTCAGCGGCATGGGGGCACGTCCTGGTCGGGTCGGTCGTCGGTCGGGTCAGTCGTCGGTCGGGTCAGTCGTCGGTCGGCCGGCCGGCCGGCCGGGTCAGGTTCGCAGGTCAGGAGCGGGCGGTGCGGGACGATCCCTCGACCCACCGGGCGAGGGTCCACAACAGGTCGGAGAGCCGGTTGAGGTACGGCCCCACCTGCGAGCCGTCGACGACGGCGGCCACAGCCCGCCGCTCGGCCCGCCGCACCACGGTGCGGGCCACGTCGAGCAGCGCGGCCTGGCGGGTCTCGCCGGGCACCACGAACTCGGTGGGCTGCTCGAAGCGGCCGGTGACGTCGTCGATCACCGCCTCGAGGTGGGCCACCATGTCGGCGGTCACGAGCGAGGTGCCCGCCACCAGCTTGTGGCGGTTGCCCTCGTCGGTGGCCAGCTCGGCCATCAGGATCCAGAGGTCCCGCTCCACCCCGACCAGCAGGGCATCGAGCTCGCCGCCGCGCTCGCACTCGGCGCGGGCCAGGCCGATGGCGGCCTGGGCCTCGTCGACCGTGCCGTAGGCCTCGGGTGCGGCCGAATCCTTGGCCACCCGACCCCCGCCGTACAGGCCGGTGGTGCCGTCGTCGCCCTTGCGGGTGTAGATCCTCATGCGTCGGTCCTCATGTGGCGGCGAGCCTACCGACGGGGGCGGACTGCGGCCCGGAAGGGACTTCGGTCACGTTGCGGGCCACCGGTAGGGTTCCAGCGTGACTGACTCCTTCCTCGACCTGGTGGCGGAGCGGGTCGTCGTGTACGACGGCGCGACCGGCACCTGGCTCCAGACCCAGAACCTCACCGCCGACGACTTCGGCGGCGACGCCCTCGAGGGGTGCACCGACTACCTGGGCATCACCCGCCCCGACGTCATCCGTGCCCTGCACACCGCCTACTTCGAGGTGGGCGCCGACGTGGTGGAGACCAACACCTTCGGCGCCTTCGGCGTGCCGCTCGGCGAGTACGACCTGGCCCACCGGTCCCACGAGATCGCCAAGGCCAACGCCCTGCTGGCCCGGGAGGTGGCCGACAGCTTCTCCACCCCGGACCGCAAGCGGTACGTGGCGGGCTCGCTCGGACCCGGCACCAAGGCCCCGAGCCTCGACCAGATCCGCTTCGCCGAACTGCGCGACCACTACCAGGTGGCGGCCGAGGCCCTCCTCGAAGGGGGCGTCGACCTGTTCATCCTGGAGACGCACTTCGACCTGCTCGCCCTCAAGGCATCGGTCATCGCCGCCCGGCGGGCCATGGCCAAGGTCGGCCGCCAGGTTCCGATCCAGGCCCAGGTCACCATGGAGCTCACCGGCCGCATGCTCGTGGGCACCGAGATCGCCGCCGCCCTCGCCGCCATCGACCCGCTGCAGGTCGACATCATCGGCCTCAACTGCGCCACCGGTCCGGCGGAGATGGGCGAGCACGTGCGCCACCTCTCCCACCACGCCCGCATGCCGATCTCGGTCCTGCCCAACGCCGGCCTGCCGTCGGTGGTCGACGGCCAGATGCACTACGACCTCACCCCCGCCGAGCTGGAGGCGCACCAGCGCCGCTTCGTGGAGGAACTGGGCGTGCAGGTCATCGGCGGGTGCTGCGGCACCACGCCCGAGTACATCCAGCTCCTCGCCGACATGGCCCCGAACCTCACCCCCGCCCCCCGCAACCCGGTGCACGAACCGTCGGTCACGTCGATCTACTCGCCGGTGGCCCTGCACCAGGACACGTCGTTCCTCATGATCGGCGAGCGCACCAACGCCAACGGCTCCAGGAAGTTCCGCGAGGCGATGCTCGCCGGCGACTACGACACGTGCACCGCCATGGCCACCCAGCAGGTCAAGGAGGGCGCCCACGTCCTCGACGTGTGCGTCGACTACGTGGGCCGTGACGGCACCGCAGACATGGACGAGGTGGCCAAGCGCTTCGCCACCCAGGCCAACGCGCCGCTGGTGCTCGACTCCACCGAGCCCGAGGTGATCGAGGCCGGGCTGCAGTGGGTGGGCGGCCGGGCCATCGTGAACTCGGCCAACCTCGAAGACGGCTACGCCGAGGGGTCCCGCCTGGACCGCGTGTTCAAGCTGGCCAAGGAGTACGGCGCCGCCGTCATCTGCCTGTGCATCGACGAGGAGGGCCAGGCCCGAGACGTGGAGTGGAAGGTCCGCGTGGCGCACCGCATCGCCGACCTGGCCGTGAACACCTACGGCCTGGAGACCAGCGACCTCATCTTCGACGCCCTCACCTTCCCGCTCTCCACGGGCGGCGACGACCTCCGCGGCGACGCCATGGCCACCATCGAGGCCATCCGTCGCATCAAGGCCGAGATCCCCGGCTGCTTCACCACCCTCGGCGTGTCGAACGTGAGCTTCGGCCTGTCGCCGGCGGCACGCCACGTGCTGAACAGCGTGTTCATCCACGAGTGCGTGGAGGCCGGCATGGACTCTGCCATCGTCCACGCCTCCAAGATCCTCCCGCTCAGCCGCATCCCCGAGGAGCAGCGCAACGTGGCGCTGGACCTCATCTACGACCGCCGGGGCGCCGCGGGTGTCCTGTCGGACGGAGACGATGCCTACGACCCGCTCACCCGCTTGCTCGACATCTTCGCCGACGTCAAGGTCCAGACCGTCGAGAAGGAGGACCGCTCGGGCTGGCCGGTCGGCCAGCGCCTGCACCACCGCATCATCGACGGCGACCGCGACGGGCTCACCGACGACCTCGATCAGGCCATGGCCGAGGGCATCACCCCGCTCGCGATCATCAACGAGCACCTGCTCGGCGGCATGAAGGTGGTGGGCGAGCTGTTCGGCTCCGGCGAGATGCAGCTCCCGTTCGTGTTGCAGTCGGCCGAGACCATGAAGACCTCGGTCGCCTACCTCGAACCCCACATGGAGAAGGTGGAGGGAGACGAGGGCAAGGGTCGCATCGTGCTGGCCACGGTGAAGGGCGACGTCCACGACATCGGCAAGAACCTCGTCGACATCATCCTCACCAACAACGGCTACGAGGTGCACAACATCGGCATCAAGGTGTCGATCGCCGAGATGATCGAGAAGGCCCTGGAGGTGCGCGCCGACGCCATCGGCATGAGCGGCCTGCTCGTGAAGAGCACGCTCATCATGCGTGACAACCTCCAGGAGCTGAACGCCCGCGAGCTGGCCCACATCCCGGTGCTGCTCGGCGGGGCCGCCCTCACCCGTTCCTACGTGGAGCGAGACCTGCGAGACATCTACGACGGCCGCCTGTTCTACGGCAAGGACGCCTTCGAGGGGCTCCGGGTCATGGACCGCCTGGGCGAGATCCGGCGGGACCCCGCGGCCGACGACCCCGACTGGGGTCGGGTGCCGTCGGAGTCCAAGGTGCCGTCCCGCCTGCACGACGGCCCCACCGCGGAGGAGCTGGCCGCCCTGCCGGCGCGCTCACCGGAGGTGGAGATCGACAACCCGGTGTTCGTCCCGCCGTTCACCGGCAGCCGCATCGTGAAGGGCATCCCGCTCGACGACATCGCCGCCTACCTGAACGAGACCACCCTCTTCCGCAACCAGTGGGGCTACCGGCCCGAGGACGGCGAGGACGACGCCGCCTTCAAGGAGCGCGTGCGGCCGCTGCTGCGCGAGCAACTGGCCAAGGCCCGCGCCGACGACCTGCTGGTCCCGCAGGTGGTCTACGGCTACTGGCCGGCCAACGGCGACGGCACCGACCTGGTGGTGTGGGCCGACGAGTCGCGCGACACCGAGGTCACGCGCTTCCCGTTCCCCCGCTCCACGCGTGATCCGCACCTGTGCATCGCCGACTTCTTCCGACCCATCGAGTCCGACGAGGTCGACTACGTCGCCTTCCAGATCGTCACCATGGGCGAGCGGGTGTCGGCGCGCACCAAGGAGCTGTTCGACGCCGACCAGTACAACGACTACCTGATGCTGCACGGCATCGGGGTGGAGATGGCCGAGGCCCTCGCCGAGTACTGGCACCGCCGGGTCCGCGAGGAGTGGGGCTTCGCCGACGAGGACGGGCCCAGCCTGGCCGGGCTGTTCCGCCAGCAGTACCGCGGCGGGCGCTACTCGTGGGGCTACCCCGCCTGCCCCGACCTGGCCGACAACGAACGGGTGGCCCACCTGCTCGACGCCGCCCGGATCGGGATCGAGGTCAACGAGGAGACGGGCTTCCAGTTCCAGCCCGAGCAGTCCACCAGCGCCATCATCTGCCACCACCCCCGGGCCAAGTACTTCGTGGCCCGCTGAGGTCGGCGCGTCACGGGGCGCATCACTGCACCCAGGTGCCGCCGGTCTCCTGCAGGTGGCGCAGGGCGTTGCGCGAGTCTCGGCCCCGGGCGATGCCGAAGGTCTCCTCGTCGACCACCAGCACCCACAGGTAGGTGACCGGCCCGCCCCGGCGGGTGAGGCCGCGCAGATCGGGTGGGGGCAGGTCGGGGTGGAACGGCGGGCGGGCGGTGAGCAGCAGCGCCGCCTTGTCGGCACCGAACGCCGGGAACGAGCCCACCGTGCCGCCGATGGTGTGGCCCTCACCGAGCCAGGTGCACCGGCCGAACGGCACCTGGGCCAGCGCACCCAGCAACTCGACGCCCACCTGGTCGGGTTGCGAGCGGGCGATCACCAGCTCGATCCGGGCCGCCGAGTCGGGCTGGTCGTGGTACTCCTCCACCCCGGCCATCCGCTGGGACGACAACCCGGTGCTGGCGGTGACCCAGATGTCGTGGTCGCCGTAGCGGTGACGGCTGGCGATCAGCTCGGGGAAGGAGGACTCGCCGAGCGGCCACGCCACCTCCTGGGGCCCGATCGCCTGCTCGAGGTGGGCGATCCCGGTGGAGCGGATGTGACCCCAGGCCTGGTCGGTCCGCCACGCCCAGAAGTCGCGCGACTCCTCGACCTTGGAGGTGAGCAGGTCCAGGGCCTCGGCGGACAGCTCCCAGGCGATCGGCGTGTGGCCCTGGGCGTAGCGGGAGTACCCGTAGAAGTCGTCTCGCCCACCCCAACCGGGCACCACGGCCACGATGCCCTCGTCGTCCACCAGGGCCACACCGTCGCCCTCCTCGAACCACACGAACTCCACGTCCTGCAGCGGCGGACAGCCCTCGGGGTGGCGGGTGCCGGTGGCCGCCATGCGCGGCGGGCCCCCGTCGTCGTTGCGGACCGTGGTGTCGGTGGGGTCGGGCGGGTGGACGGGTGCCACCGCCTGGTTGGCGACCCACACCGCGGAGCTGGTCTCGGCCGCTTCGCCGGTGACGTCCTCGAGGTACAGGTAGATGTCGCCCGAACCGCGCAGGAGCACGGCACGACGACTGCCGTACGGACTGGTGGACCGCATCAGGAGCTCGGGCACGACCCCTCCATCGGCACGAGCGGCCCCGACGTGAACCACCGGCGCTCGATGAGCCTCATCGGGGGGGCGGCAGGCGCTGCCGCAGGCTCAGGGCCGGGGCGAACAGATCGCCGTGCTCGGCCACCCGCCCCAGCACCTCGGCCGCCTCGAACACGAGCGGGGCACCTCCCGCCCCGGCGGTGACCTCGTCCCAGGTGACGGGCGTGGACACGGTGGGCCGGGCGCGGGCCCGCAGCGAGTAGACGCCGATGGTGGTCTTGTGGCGGCTGTTCTGGCTCCAGTCGATGAGCACGCGGTCGGTGCGGGCCGCCTTGGCCTGGGTGGTGACCACCAGGGTGGGGTGGGCCCGTTCCAACACCTGGGCCACGGCGAGCGCCACCGACGACGTGTGCTCGTGGGTGTGGGGCTCGTTGAGCGGCACGTAGACCTGCAGGCCCTTGGATCCCGACGTCTTGGCCACGCAGTCCAGGTCGAGCCCGGCGAGGGTGTCACGGATCCACAGCCCCACCTCGCAGCACTCCACGATCGACGTGCCCGGGCCCGGATCCAGGTCGAACACCACCATGGTGGGCGTGTCGATGTCACCCGCCCGGGCCATGGGGGCGTGCAGTTCGAGGGCGGCGAGGTTGGCCGCCCACGCCAGCGCCGCCGGCGTGTCGAGCACGCAGTAGCCGATGGTGCCGTTGCGGTCTCCGGGGCCCGGCGCGGTGTGCACCCACTCAGGGCGGTGCGACGGGCACCGCTTCTCGAAGAAGCCCTCGCCGTCGACGCCGTTCGGGAAGCGCTTGAGCGTGATCCCCCGGTCGCCCAGGTGGCCCAGGATCACCGGGGCGATGCGCACGTAGTAGTCGATCACCTCGGCCTTGGTGAACCCGACCTCGGGGTAGAGCACCTTGTCCAGGTTGGAGACCGACAGCTCCCGGCCGTCCACCTCCACGGTGACGCGGGTGCTGGCCACGACGAGGCGCTCGACCCGCTCAGGCGGACTTGCGGGTACGGCCGGCGGCCTTCTTGGCCGGAGCCTTCGCCGCCGCGGGCTTGGTGGCCGCCGACTTCTTCGGTGCCGCCTTCCGGGCCGCCGGCTTGCGCGTGGGCACGGCCTCGGACCCGTTGCCCACGTCATCACCCACGTCGTCGCCGGCTTCGTGGCCGGTGGGGTGCCGGCCGCGGGCCGCCTTGGCCGCGGCCACGCTGGCCTCCAACGCCGCCATGAGGTCGATCACCTTGCTGGCCTCGACCGGCACCGGGGCCTCCACCAGGCCCTCCTCACCCGCGGCCTTGCGCTCGATGAGCTCCAGCACCTTCTCGCGGTAGGTGTCCTGGAACGCGGCGGGGTCGAACTCGTCGGCGTCGAGGCTGGCGATGAGCTGGTTGGCCATCGCCACCTCCTTGTCGCTCACCTCCGCCCGGGCCACGGCCTCCAGTTCGGGGATCTCGTCGGCCCCCCGGATCTCGTCGGCGTAGAGCATGGTGGACAGCACCAACGTGCCCGCGTCGGGGCGGATGGCCGCCAGGTACTCCTTGCCCCGCATCACGAACCGGGCGATGCCCACCTTCTGGGCCGCCGCCATGGCCTGCAGCAACAGCGCGTAGGGCTTGACGGTGGCCTCGTCGGGGGCCAGGTAGTAGGCGCTGTCGTAGACGATCGGGTTGATCGACGCCTGGTCGACGAACTCCAGCAGCTCGATGGTGCGGCTGGCCTCGGGATCGAGCGCGGCCAACTCGTCGTCGCTCACGATCACGTACTGGCCCGACGCCAGCTCGTAGCCCTTGGCGATGGCCTCGGCCGGGACCTCGGTGCCGTCGGCGTCGGACACCCGCTTCTGGCGGACCCGGGACCCCGACCGGGTGTCGATCTGGTTGAACCGCACGGTCTTGCGGGACGTGGCCGCGTACAGCTTCACCGGGATGCTGACGAGCCCGAAGCTGATGGATCCGTGCCAGATGGCGCGAGGCATGGTGACCAGCATCGCACCTCACCGGGCGCGATGCATCCGTCAGGCCAGGACGGCCCGGGCGACGAGGTCCTGGCCGAACGCGGTGAGGATGGCCAGGTAGAGCAGGCCGGTGGCCGCCATCACCGCCGAGTACTGCCGCTCCCGGAGGGCCAGGCGGGTGACCACCACCAACCCCAGGGTGGTGACCGCGCAGGTGACCCACATCCAGCCCAGGATGCCGCCGTAGTCGTCGTCGATGGTGCCGTTCAGCACCGACACCATGCCGACGGGGATCAGCATCACCGCCACGTGCACCGGCCAGATCCAGCCCGTCCACCGCACCAGTTCGAGCAGCGGCCCCCGGGCCAGGCCGGGCTGCACCAGGTACCAGTGGCCCAGGAGCATGGCGTCGGTGACCGCCCCGAGGAACGCCGCCCCCACCAGCACGCGCGCCACCGAGAGCCACGCCGGTGAGCCGGCGTCGACGCCCCCGGCCACCAGGCCGACCACCCCGATGAGCGGGGCCACCAGGTCCAGGACCGGCGGGAACTCGGCGGCCGCCTTGTCGAAGCGCTGCTCGTCTCGGTCGATGCCGGTCATGGCCGCCACCCGGGCCGACCGGCGCTCCACCGTCTCGCGCTGGCCGGCCACGCCCGCCGCCTTCCGCCGCACCGAGACCACCAACGCGGCGGTGGCGGCCAGCGCCACCCCCACCGCGGCCCCGTCCCGCACCGGCACCGGGCCGATCGCCTGGGCCACCAGCACCGAGGCCAGGGCCATGGCGCCGAACACGCCCCGCATGAGCCAGCCGTAGCCCAGGCCCACCTCCCGCCGACGGGTGGTGACCCAGGTGAAGAACAACCCGCCCACGGCCCACTGCAGCAGGAAGGTGGCGGCGTCGAGGCGGATCATGGCGTTCCCGGGATCATGGCGTTCCCGAGGGTACGGACCGCCGCCCGGCGGCCGGAAACCCGCCCCGACATCGGACCGCCCTGGGGGACGGGTCGCCCCGGCCGCTACCGTCGGCCGTCGTGGACGAGCCATCCGAACCGCCGGCCCACGTGCTGTTCGTGGCCTCGTCGGGCGGCCACCTGGCCCACCTGCTGTGGCTGCGCCCCTGGTGGGACGGACTGCGTCGGACCTGGGTCACCTTCGACAAGCCCGACGCCCGCTCGCTGCTCGTCGACGAGGACGTCCGGTGGGCGTTCCACCCCACCACCCGCAACCTCAAGAACCTGGTGCGCAACCTGGTGCTGGCCGTCCGGCTGGTGCCCCGACTGCGCCCCGACGTGGTGGTCTCCACCGGGGCGGGGGTGGCGGTGCCGTTCTTCGTGGTGGCCTGGCTGCTGCGGATCCCCACCGTGTACGTGGAGGTGTTCGACCGCATCGACAGCCGCACCCTCACCGGGCGCCTGTGCCGGCCGTTCACCACCCGCTTCCTGGTGCAGTGGCCCGAGCAGCAACGGCTCTACCCCGGTTCCATCCTGATCGGACCGCTCCTGTGACCGAGGCCCCCCGGGTGGTGGTGAGCGTGGGCACCGATCACCACCCGTTCGATCGCCTGATCGACTGGATCGACAACTGGACCGCGGCTCACCCCGACGTGGCGGTGTTGGTGCAGCGGGGCTCGTCGCGGCCCCCGCGCACGGCCCGATCCGAGGCGCTGCTCGGCTACGACGAGCTGGTGGGAGCCATGGCCACGGCCGACGCCGTGGTGATCCAGGGCGGACCGGCCGGCATCGCCGACGCCCGCGGCGCCGGCCACCGCCCCGTGGTGGTGGCCCGCCGGCCGGACCTGGGCGAACACGTCGACGGCCACCAGGTCACCTTCACCCGCTGGATGGCGGAGCGGGACCAGATCGACCTGGCCGACGACGAGGCCACCCTCCACCGTCTGCTCGACGAGGCGCTCGACGATCCGTCGCGGTTCCGGGTGGCCGAGCGCCGGGGCCCGTCGCCCGCGGTGGCCGCCTTCGCGACGGTGGTCGACCCGCTGCTCGCCGAGCGCGCCGCCCGGACGCGACGGAGGCCGACCCGGGGGCCGGCCTCCGCCAGGGGGATCGACTGATCGCCGTCGGGCGACGGGAGCGGGTCAGACCAGCGCTCGCCGGCGCACGGCGAGGAGACCGCCACCACCGGCAACCAGGACCCCACCGATCACGAGCAGCTGCACCACGTCGGCCCCCGTCACCGGCAGCGGGGCGTCGGACGGCGTGGTGGGTGCCGCCGGGGTGGAGCGGAAGGTCTGGATCGGGGGTGTGGTGACCTCCACGGCCGGAGCCGGGGCGGTGTAGTCGGGGTTCTCCTGCGCCGACGCGGCCCCGGCCGTGGCCAGCACCAGGACGAAGGCGACGACTGCAACCTGGAAGAACCGCTTGATGCCCATGGGAGCAGGGTACGGCCGGGATGCCCGGAGGTCAACACGCAGCGTGGCCGAATGTCGAGATTGACTACTGACCGTAACAATCGCCCGACCCGGCACCGGGCCCCCACCACCCGTCCCGTCGCCCGCAGGATCCAGGTCAGGGACCGGCACCATCGTCCGCCCCGGACCGGGCCTCGGACTCGGCCGGGTCGACGTCGTCACCGAGCGGGACGGTCAGGTCGATGCCCCGGCGCCGGTCGACCGTGGGTTCGCGGTGACCGAGCACCAACCGGGTGCGGGGGATCCGGGCCGAGGGCTCGAGCGTGATGCCGTCGAGCCCCCGCGGCAGGGTCAGGGTGACCACCACCTCGGTGGTGGCGCCCGGGGCCAGCACCACCTCACCGCCGAGCACGCTGGTGGGACCGTCGACCCCGGCCAGGGTGGGCCGGACCCCGGTGATCCGCAGGTCGGTGCTGCCCGGTGGCACGTTGACCACCACGATCCCCCGGTACTCGCCCGCCGCCATGCCCTCGATGTTGGGACCGACCACGTAGCGCGGGCCGTCGACGGGACTGCCGTTGGCGACCGTGTAGGTGAGGGTGAGCCGGCGTCGACCGTCGGACGCCGGCTCGGTCTCCACCACGAGGGCGGTGTCCACGTGGGAGTCGAGCTTGTTGGCACCCCGGTTCACCAGGGCGACCGACAGCGACCGGTCGGTGAGGTGACCGTCGGCGCCCACAGCGGCCCAGGCGGCCCGGTCGTCGGGGTCGGTGGACCACACCAGCAGGTGCCGGCCCTGGACCGCCCCGGTCAGCGCGGTGGCCATCTCGTCGAGCTCCCACTCGCCGGCCTCGATCCGTTCGAACACCGCCCGAGCCACCGTGCCGAGCGCGTCGCGTCGTTGGTCGCGTTCGTCGCGCCCGTCACCGAACCGCGAGTACTGCCCGCGCAGCAGCTCGCCCCGCACGGTGTCGGCGTCGTAGGTGACGCCGTCGACCGTCACCGGGCCCACCACCCGCAGCAGGGCCCGCAGGGCGTCGACGTCGACGGAGATCACCCCGCCGACCGGTTCACCGCCGGGCACCTTGGTCCACATCTCGGCCGCCGCCGCCGCGCTCTGCGGGAAGTCGGGGGTGAGACCCAGGTTGCGGAAGTCCCGGCCGGGGTCCAGCCAGGGCCAGTTGGTGGCCAGGTCGTCGCTCACGGCCACCGAGCCGGCCGGGAGCACCAGCTCCTGGGTGGGCCGGACCTCGCCCAGCGCCAGGCCCCCCTGGTCGAAGCGCACCACGCTGGCGGACAGGAACATGCCCGAGCCGGCCCGCATCTCGCCGTTGTTGGCCCCGAGGAGCAGGTACGGGGTGGGTCCGGCCAGCACGTCGGCCAGGGTGCGGGTGGCGTGCTCGGCCCGATCCAGGCCGGCCACGCTGTCGTCGCGCTCCGCGGCGACCTCGGTGACCGCCTCGGCCAGCGGGGTGATGAGGGCATCGGGTGAGCCCGGGTCGAGGGCGGCCATGCCGCGCCGGGTCTCGCCCATGAGGTCGGCCAGCCGTCCCAGCACCTCCAGGCGGCCCGGGCCGGTGTCGACCGGCCGTTCGGTGAGCGCCCCGAGCCGGTCGACGCCGTCCTGGGCCAGCGCCGTGGCCCCGTCGGCCGTGGCCACGACCCGGTCGGCGGCCCGGATGTGGCGCCCCAGCACCGGCACCACCCGCAGCGGGCTGAGCACGGGGCTGCGCAGTCGGGCCCGAGCGGTGGCGAAGTGGTCTCGCGCCCGGTCGAGGCGGACCGCGGTCTCGGGATCGAGGAGCGAGGCGGCGGTGGCCCCGTCACGGGCGGCGTCGAGCTCGTCGTGGCCGGCCTCGAGCGCCCGCCCTGCGTCGCGGAGCAACCACGCACCGGCGCCGATCCAGGCCACCAGCACCACGACCACCACGACCGCACGGCGGTGTCGACGCAGGATCGCCATGCCGGGGATGGTAGATCCGATCCGGCCCGGTGTCGCTACCCCGCGTGACGTGGTGACCGGATCTGGCTACGCTACGTAGCAGTGGACGGGCAGACGGGCACTGACCTGGACCACCAACCGGTCGATGGCGGACGCACCAGGATGGTGGTTCACGACACCGAGCCGGTGTCGGTCGTCCCGCCACGCATCCTCGAGGCCTCCCGCACCCCGGTCCACCGGGCCCACCGCCCGTCGCGGGCCAAGCTGCTGCTCGCGGTGGCCGACAGCATCACCGTGGTGCTCGCCGGTGCCGTCGCCGCCCTGTTCCTCCACCGCTGGGACCCGGGGGCGTCGGAGGCCAGCTGGCAGCTCTTCTGGGCCACCGTCGCCACCGTGCCGATCTGGATCGCCCTGTTCTCGGGCCAGCGGCTCTACAACACGCGCTTCATCGGCCGCCGCATCGACGAGGTCCACCGGATCGTCAACGCCACCTTCCTCGGCACGCTGAGCGTCGCCGTGGCCGCGAGCCTGGCCAACGTCCTGCTCCGCCGGGCCGGCTGGGTGATGCTGGCCCTGTGCGCCGTGGTCCTGGTCACCCTCGAGCGCGAGATCGCCCGGCGCCTGTTCACCCGGCTGCGCACCCGGGGCCGCATGTCCCGGGAGGTGATCGTGGCCGGGGCCAACCCCGAGGGCCAGGACATCGCCGCCATGCTCCAGACCGAGACCTGGCTGGGCTACCGGGTGATCGGCTTCGTCGACGACACCAGCACCGCCGTCGAGCCGGTGCCCGGCGTGCCCCTGCTCGGCCGCACCGCCGACCTCCCGGCCATCGTCGGCCGCCACCCCAACGCCAGCGTGATCGTGGCATCGAGCGGGGTCGACAGCGCGGTCACCAACCGCATGGCCCGCGACCTCCTGGACCAGGGCATCCACGTGGAGCTGTCGTCCACGCTGCGAGACATCGCCTCGGAGCGCCTCACCGTGCGACCCCTCGGCCGGTTCCCGGTGGTGTACGTGGAGCCGGTCACCCGCGACGGTTGGCGGGCCGCGGCCAAGCGGGCCTTCGACCTCGTGGTCGGCTCGCTCACGCTCGTCCTGGCCTCGCCCGTCCTGTTGGTGGCGGCCGTCGCCATCAAGCTCGACACCCGGGGCCCGGTGCTGTTCCGCCAGGTCCGGGTGGGCCGCAACTCCGAGCCCTTCCACGTGCTGAAGCTGCGGTCGATGGTGCTCGACGCCGAGGACCACCTGCTCGACCTGGTCGACCTCAACGAGGCCGATGGACCGCTGTTCAAGATGGCCGAGGACCCGCGCATCACGCGGGTCGGCAGGATCCTCCGGGCCACCTCGATCGACGAGCTGCCCCAGCTGCTGAACGTGGTGCGGGGCGACATGAGCCTGGTGGGGCCCCGCCCCGCGCTCCCCCACGAGACCGAGGAGTGGGACGCCCTCCTGGCCCAACGACTGCGGGTCAAGCCGGGCATCACCGGCATGTGGCAGGTGAACGGGCGCAGCGACACCAGCTTCGAGGACTACACCCGCCTCGACCTGTACTACGTCGACAACTGGTCGCTCACCACCGACCTCGCCATCTTGTTCAAGACGCTCCCGGCGGTGCTCCTCCGCCAGGGCGCCCGCTGACACGCCACCCCCGGGCCTTCAGGCCTCCACCACCACCAGGGCGTGGTCGGCGTGGTTGAGCGCATCGGGCCCGGCCTCGGCGGCCACCACGATGTCCTCGAGCCGCAGGCCCCAGCGACCGGGCGTGTAGATGCCGGGCTCGATCGAGAAGGCGTGGCCGGCCACCAGCGGCTCGGCGTTGCCCGCCACCACGTAGGGGTCCTCGTGCTCCTCCACGCCGATCCCGTGACCGGTGCGGTGGATGAACCGGGGCCCGTAGCCGGCCTCGGTCAGCAGGCCTCGCGCCACGGCATCGACCGCTTCACAGGTGGTGCCCACGCGTGCGGCGGCCACGGCCGCCTGCTGGGCGTGGTGCAGCGCGGCGTAGGCGTCGGCCACCTCGGAACCCGGTTCGCCGGTGACCACGCAGCGGGTGATGTCGGAGCAGTAGCCGGCACCGCCCTCGGTGAGCATGGTGCCGCCGAAGTCGCACAGCACCACCTCGCCGGACCGGATCACCCGCGGCCCCGGCTCGTGGTGGGGGCTGGCCGCGTTCTCGCCGGCCGCCACGATGGCGAAGTTCACCCGGTGGTGGCCCTCGGCGAGGAGCCGGGCCCCGAGCTCGGCCGACACCTCGGCCTCGGTGCGGCCCACCAGCGCGACGTCGCCCTGCTGCAGGGCGGCAGTCACCCGGTCGGCCGCGGCGCCCGCCCGGCGCAGCGCGGCCACCTCGTGCTCGTCCTTCACGGCCCGCAACGGGCCGGTGACGGTGCTGGCGCGCTGCCAGCGGGCTCCGGGCAGCTCGTGCTGGAGGTCGACCACGAAGCGGGCCCACGTTCGGTCACCCACCGCCACGGTGGCGCCCGCTCCGGGCCCCACGAGACCCGCCACGCGGGCCACCGGGTCGTCGGTCTCCCCGAACGGGTCCAGGGTGAACACCCCCGGGCGCTCCACGACGCGCGGGGCCTCCAGCCGGGGCACCACCAGCGTGGCCTCGCCCGCCGCCGGCACCACCAGCATCGTGAGCCGTTCCAACGGCATCGCCTCGTAGCCGATCAGCCAGGGCAGGTCGGGCCCCACCGACAGCAGCAGCACGTCGACCCCGGCCTCGGCCATGGCGGCCCGGACCCGGCGCAGGCGGTCGGCGTGCACTACGGCAGACCGGCGTGGGGCACGTCGACCTCGACCGTGGCGAGGCGCGCTTCGCGGGCCGTGGCCCGGTTGTGCTCGAAGAAGTCGGGTGCGCAGCACAACAACAAGGTGGTGCCGGACTCGCCACCGAGCTGGCACGCGTAGATGCCCAGGCCGTCGGGGCCGGCGATCTCCTCGACCACCTCGCCGCCCGGTGCCACGCGCAGCACCCGGTTGCCCAGGGCATCGGCGGCCCAGATGTGGCCCTCGGCATCGAGCGAGCAGCCGTCGGGCGACACCACCAGCTGGCCCAGCTGTTCGGCGAACGAGCCGGCCGTGGGGACCGGGGCGAACGTGGCCCACGGCCGTCGGGCCAGGAGGGAGCCGTCGGGGCCGATGGTGAAGGCGGTGTAGCGGTTGCCGGTGGTCTCGCCCACGATGAGGGTGGAGCCGTCGGGCGTGATCACCGATCCGTTGGGGAAGTGCAGGTCGGTGGCCACCACGGTGACGAGGCCGTCGGGATCCACCCGGATCAGGTCGGCGGTGGCGGGAGCCCCGCCGCCCATGAGGTCGAAGCCGAAGTTGCCCACGTAGATGTGGCCGGCCTCGCTCACCACCAGGTCGTTCAGGTGACCGCCCACCAGCCCGGAGAGGTCGGCCAGCACCGTGAGCTCACCGTCGGCCAGGCGCAGGACGCGGTGGTCCTTCATCGACGAGATCACGAGCGAACCGTCGGGCAGCCACCCCAGTCCGGACGGCTGGGCCTCGACCTCGACCACCAAGGTCTCGGTGCCGTCGGGCGCGAACCGCGACACGGTGTGGCGGTAGAAGTCGGACACCCACCAGGTGCCGTCGCGCCACCGGGGTCCCTCGAAGAACCCGCCGCCGTCGAACAGGGTGGTGATCGCTCGTTCGGTCATGGCCCGGACGGTACCGCCGCCCGCCCGGACGCGCCGCCGACTGCGGTGGCCGGCGCCCCGACGCCCACCTCGGCGGCATCGGCGGCCTCGGCGGCCTGGCGGGCGTGGTAGCTGCTCCGGGTGAGCGGGGACGCCTCGACGTGGCCGATGCCCAGGTGCTCGCCGATCCGCTTGAGCTCGGTGAGCTCGTCGGGCGTCCACCACCGGTCCACCGGGAGGTGGTTGCTGGTGGGCCGCAGGTACTGACCGATGGTCACGATGTCGACACCGATGCCCCGCAGGTCGGCCAGGGTGCCCACCAGCTCGTCGAACGTCTCGCCCATGCCCACGATGAGGCTGGACTTGGTGGTGAGCCCGGCGGCCTTGGCCCGGGCCAGCACCGCCAGGCTGCGGGCGTACGACGCGCTGGGTCGGGCGGCCCGCTGGAGGCGGGGCACGGTCTCCACGTTGTGGTTGAGCACCTCGGGTCGGGCGTCGAAGATCACCTGCAGCGCGTCGGGGTCTCCCTTGCAGTCCGAGATCAGCGCTTCCACCGCCACCCCCGGGGTGCGGTGGCGGATGGCGGCCACGGTGGCCGCCACGTGGGCGGCCCCTCCGTCGGCCAGGTCGTCTCGGGCCACCATGGTCAGCACCGCGTACCGCAGGCCCATGCGCGCCACGGCCTCGGCCACGTGACCGGGCTCGGCGGCGTCGAGCGGCTCGGGGTGGCGGGTGTCGACCAGGCAGAAGCCGCAGGCCCTCGTGCAACGCTCACCGCACAGCATGAAGGTGGCCGTGCCGTCGGACCAGCACTCGGAGATGTTGGGGCAGCCCGCCTCCTCGCACACCGTCACCAGCGACAGCTCGCGCATGGTGCGCTTGATCCGCAGGTAGTCGGGGCCGAACCGGGCCTTGGCTCGCATCCAGCTCGGCTTGCGCTCCCCGATGGCGAGGCCCTGGGCCACCCCGGCCTCGGCGAGACGGCCGCGGAGCCGGACCGAGGTGCCCGGTGCGGCTCCATCCGGGGCCGGACCGGCGGCGGGGATCGTGACCCCCTGGACCGGGTCGCTGGCCCGCACCGACCCCGCGGGAGCGCCGGGACCCGCACCGCGGGAGAACGGGGCGAGGTCGGAGACCCGATGTCGCCACACCACGTCGAGGCGGTCGTGGCCGCCTGCGCCCCACCGCTGGACGGCCCGGGTGGTGACCACGTCGACCACCTCGGCCATGGTGGCCTCCACCCCCTCGGCCCGCATCGAGGTGACGGCCTTGTCGGGGATCCCGCACGGCACGATGTGGTCGAACATGGCGAGGTCGGGGTCCACGTTCAGACCGAACCCGTGCAGGCTCCGACCTCGGGTGAGCCGCACACCGATCGCGCAGATCTTGCGGGGCCGATCGGTGTCGACCCCCACCCACACGCCGGGGTGGTCGGCCAGCCGGTCGGCGGCGAGGCCGAGGTCGGCCAGCGAGTCGATCACGAGCTGCTCCACCGACCGGACGTAGGCCACCGTGTCGGGCTGCGAGCCGGCACCCTTGCCGGGCAGGGTGAGGATCGGGTAGCCGATGAGCTGGCCGGGGCCGTGGTAGGTGACGTCGCCGCCCCGGTCGGTGGCCACCAGCTCGGCGCCCACCGAGGTCGGGTCCACCAGCACGTGGGCCGGATCGGCCCGCACGCCGAGCGTGTACACGTGGGGGTGCTCCAGGAGGAGCAGGTGGTCGTGGTCGCCCTGGTCGAACAACCCGTGCTGGAGGGCGTGGGCGTCGCGGTAGCGCACCCGCCCGAGCCACCGCACGTGCAGCGGCCGGGGGGGATCCTCCGATGGGGTGGCTCGTGCCATGGCGGGGCTCCGGCCCGACAGCCGGGCTACAGCTCCGCGGCCCAGTCGCGGGTCTCGAGGATCTCGCGGACCCGGGCCAGGAACTGGGCGGCGTAGGCGCCGTCGAAGGCACGGTGGTCCCACCCGAGGGTGAGGTTGCCGACCGAACGGATGGCGATGCTCTCCGACCCGTCGCCGTCGGTGACCACCACGGGCTTCCGGGCCACACCGTCGGTGGACAGGATCATCACCTGGGGCTGGTTGATGACCGGCAGCAGGAAGGTGCTGCCGGTGCTGCCCACGTTGGTGATGGTGACGGTGCCGCCGGTGATGTCGTCGGCGGTGAGGCCGTGGGCCCGGGCCCGGTCGGCCAGCTCGGCCATGTTGCGGGCGATGGCCCGGAGGCGCTGGTCCTGGATGTCGTGCACCACCGGCACGATGAGTCCCTCGTGGTCGAGGTCGACGGCGATGCCCAGGTTGATGCTGCCGTGCACGACGATCTGCTCGACCTCGTCGCCCATGGACGCGTTGACCTGCGGGAACTCGGCCAGGGCATCGACGAGGGCCCGGGCCACGAACGGCAGGTAGGTGAGCGACACGCCCTCGTCGACCTTGAACGAGTCCTTGACCGCCCGGCGGACCCGCTCCACCGCCTCGTAGTCGACCTCGGTGCTCACGTACGCGTGGGCGGAGGTCCCCAGCGACCGGACCATGTGCTCGGCGGTGATGCGGCGGATCTTGTTGAGGGTGACCGGGGCATCGGACCCCGCCGGTACGGCGGGCGTGACGGCCATCGGCCGGGCGGGCGCAGGCCGGGACGGGCGGGCCGGACCGGTGGCGGCGACGGGAGCGGAAGGCGCCGCGGCGGGCCCGCCGGCGCGGAGGTGGGACTCGACGTCGGCCCGGGTGATGCGACCGCCGACACCCGTTCCCGTGATCGCGGCGGGATCGACGCCGGCCTCGTCGACCAGCTTGCGCACCACGGGCGACAGCAGCATCCCGGCCGTGGCGCTGGGCGCCGCGGCGGCCGGGGCCGGCGAGGGAGCGGGGGCCGGTGCGGAAGCGGGAGCGGGGGCAGGAGCGGGGGCAGGAGCCGGTGCAGGGGCCGTCTCCGCCGCCGCCGCGGGCGCCGGCGCGGCCTCGGCCGCGGGGGTCGCCTCGGCGGCGGGCGCACCACCCGCCGCACCGGGGGCATCGGCCACCACGGCCAGCCTGGTGCCCACGTCGACGGTGTCGCCCTCGGGCACGAGGATCTCCACCAGGTACCCGGCCACGGGCGACGGCACCTCGGAGTCGACCTTGTCGGTGGACACCTCGAACAGCGGCTCGTCCTCGGCCACCTGGTCACCGACCGCCTTGAACCACCGGGTGATGGTGCCTTCGGTGACGCTCTCTCCCAGTTGCGGGAGCTCGATGTCGGCCATGGGGTGGCTCGCTTTCTCAGGTGTGGGCGCTCGGTGCGAGCACCCGGTGGTGAGGGGTGATCAGGAGTTGAGGCTGCGCCCGGTGAGCGAGAGCACGGCTTCGCCGAAGCTCTCCGAGAGCGACGGGTGGGGCTGGATGAAGTGGGCGATGTCGTCGACGGTGGCCTCCCAGTTCACGGCCAGGTAGCCCTGACCGAGCTGCTCGGTGACCCACGGGCCGGACATGTGCACGCCGAGCACCCGGCCGGCGGTGCCGTCGGCGCGCTTCTCGGCGATGACCTTCACCATGCCCTCGGTGTCACCGATGATCAGCGCCCGGCTGTTGCCGCCCCAGCGGTGCTTGGACACCACCACGTCGAAGCCGGCATCCCGGGCGGCCTGCTCCGACAGGCCCACGAACGCCACCTCGGGTTGGCAGTAGATGCACCAGGGCACCTTGGCGTAGTCGACCGGGACGGCCTCCTCGCCGAGGAGCTGCTTGACCACCAGGATCGCCTCGGCGTAGCCGATGTGGGCGAGCCCCGGGGTGGCGATCACGTCGCCCACGGCCCACACGCCGTCAACCGCGGTGCGGCACAGCTCGTCGACCTGGATGTACCCGCGCTCGTCGACCACCACGCCGGTGCCGTCGAGGCCGAGGCTGTCGGACAGGGGCCGGCGGCCGACCGACACGATGACGGCGTCGACCTCGAGGGGGTCGGCGCCTTCGACGGTGAGGGAGGTGCCGGTGCCACCGGGGGTGTGGCCGGTGACCTTCACCCCGGTGCGCACCTCGATGCCCCGACCCTTGAACGACCGCAACACGGTGGCCACCACGTCCTTGTCGACCCCGGGCAGGACCTGGGGCAGGGCCTCGAGGATCGTGACCTGGCTGCCGAGGTCCGACAGCATCGACGCGAACTCGCAGCCGATGGCCCCGCCACCGATCACGGCCACCCGGCCGGGCAGCTCGGTGAGCTCGAACACCTCGTCGGAGGTGAGGATCGGGCCGCCCACGTCGAAACCGGGGATGGTGCGGGGCACCGAGCCGGCGGCCAGCACCACGGCGTCGCCGGTGAGCTGGGCCGTCTCGCCGTCGGCCCCGGTGACCAGCACGGAGCGGTCGGCCCGCAGGGTGCCGGTGCCGGCGAACAGGGTGACCTTGCGGTGCTTGAGCAGGCCCGACAGGCCGTTGAACAGGCCGTCGACCACCTGGGTCTTGCGGGCCATGGTGGTGCCCCACCGCAGGGTGGGCGCCCCGGCCTCGACGCCGAAGTCGGCGGCGTGGCCGATGGACCGGAACACGTGGGCCGTCTCGAGCAGCTCCTTGGCCGGGATGCAGCCCCGGTGCAGGCAGGTGCCCCCCACCTTGTCCTTCTCCACCACGGCCACGCGGAGGCCGGCCGACGCCCCGTACAGGGCGGCGCCGTAGCCACCGGGCCCTCCCCCGATCACGATCAGGTCGAAGTGGTTGTCGGTGCCGGCAGCGTCGGTCACGGTGGTCCTCTCGTTCGGGCCGGCGAACGGGGCGACGACGAGGCGCACGAGCGCTCGCCCGGCGGGCCGGCACAGGTCGACGCCCACCCTACCGAGCCGGGAGACCCGCCCCGACCGGCCCGGTGCCGGTCAGACCATCATGAGCTGGACCGTGAACGCCAACAGGATGGCCACGCCGCAGAGGAGGGCGGCGAGGATCAGCTTCCGGGTGCTCATGGGCCACCCAGGGTACCGGTGCCGGGACAGCACCTACAGTCCACGTCCGTTCCCACCGTCCCCGCACCCACCCGCTGGAGCCATCCGATGCGAGACGCCCTCGGCGCCGTGCAGTCCGTCCTCGTGCTCGGAGGAGGTTCCGACATCGCCGCCGCCACCTGCGAACTGCTCGCGCGTGACCGCTGCCGCACCGTGGTGCTCGCCGGGCGCAGCCCCGAGCGCATGGCCGCCAACGCCGAACGGCTGCGGGCGGCCGGCGCCACCACGGTCGACGTGGTCGACTTCGACGCCGCCGCGCCCGACACCCACGCCACGGTGATCGACGGCGTGTTCGCCGCCCACCCCGACCTCGACGCGGTGCTGTTGGCGTTCGGGGTCCTGGGCGACCAGGGAGCGTTCGATCGGGACCCGGCGGCGGCGGCCGCCGCCGCCACCACCAACTACGTGGGCGCGGTGTCGTCGGGCCTGGCCGTGGCCGACCACCTGCGCCGCCAGGGCCACGGTACGCTCGTGGTCCTCTCGTCGGTGGCGGGCGAGCGGGTGCGGCCCGAGAACTTCGTGTACGGATCCACCAAGGCCGGCCTGGACGCCTTCGCCCAGGGCCTGGGCGACTCGCTGGTGGGCACGGGGGCGTCGGTGCTGGTGGTCCGCCCGGGATTCGTGCGCACCGCCATGACCACCCACCTCGACGACGGACCCATGGCCACCACCCCCGAGGCGGTGGCCGCCGACATCGTGAGCGGCCTCCGCAGCGGTGCCCACACGGTGTGGTCCCCGGCCAAGCTCCGCTACGTGTTCGCCGTCCTCCGCCACCTGCCCCGGCCGGTGTGGCGCCGGGTGGCGGCCTCCAAGTAGGAGCGGGGCCCCACCGCCGGGCCCGTGGGGCGCGGTGCTACCGTCGCGCCCTCGACGGTCGCCACCGACCGGCGAGCCCCGAGCCCAGGGAGGGCCACAGCGATGTCTGGAACCGAGACCCCCGCCGAGCGGGTGATCATCGTGGGCCAGGGCTACGTGGGCCTCCCGCTCGCGGTGCGGGCGGCCGAGCAGGGCTACGACGTCGTCGGCTTCGACGTCGACAAGGCCAAGATCGACCTGCTCGCCTCGGGTTCGTCCTACATCGAAGACATCCCCGACGCCCGCCTGGGCGCCGTGGTCGCCAGCGGTCGCTACCGGGCCAGTGCCGACCCCGCCGACCTGGCCGGGTTCGACATCGCGGTGATCTCGGTGCCCACCCCCCTGCGAGAGGGCCTGCCCGACCTCAGCTACATCGAGTCGTCGGCGGCGGTGCTGGGCGGCCACCTCAAGCCCGGGGCCTGCGTGATCCTGGAGTCCACCACCTACCCGGGCACCACCGAGGAACTGGTGGCCCCCATCCTGGAGCAGGCGAGCGGGTTGACGGCCGGCACCGGGTTCCAGCTCGGCTACAGCCCCGAGCGCATCGACCCGGGCAACGCCACCTACACGCTGGAGACCACGCCCAAGGTGGTGTCGGGCATCGACGCCGAGAGCCTGGCCCGGGTGCAGGGCTTCTACGACGCGTTGGTCGACCGCACGGTGCCGGTGCGCTCCCCCAAGGAGGCCGAGCTCACCAAGCTGCTGGAGAACACCTTCCGGCACGTCAACATCGCCCTGGTCAACGAGCTGGCCATGTTCGCCCGCGACCTGGGCATCGACATCTGGGAGGCCATCGACGCCGCCGAGAGCAAGCCGTTCGGGTTCATGGCGTTCCGGCCCGGCCCGGGCGTGGGCGGCCACTGCCTGCCGATCGACCCCTCGTACCTGTCCTGGCGGGTGAAGCGCTCCCTCGGCCAGACCTTCCGGTTCGTGGAGCTGGCCAACGAGATCAACGAGCACATGCCCGACTACGTCGTGCGCCGGCTCGCCGCCGCCCTCAACAGCCGGGAGCTGCCGGTCAAGGGCCGGCGCATCCTGGTGCTGGGCCTCGCCTACAAGAAGAACACCGGCGACGACCGCGAATCACCCAGCACCCGCGTGATCGAGCTGCTCACCCAGCTCGAGGCCCAGGTGGCCGTGGCCGACCCCCACGTCGACCCCGCTCGCAGCCACGCCGCCCGCGAGGCGGAGCTGGTGGAGCTCACCGCCGACGAGGTGCGCCGCGCCGACGCCGTGGTGGTGCTGGTCGACCACGACGAGTTCGACCTCGACCTGGTCCGGGACCACCCGCTGGTGCTCGACACCCGACGCTGCATCGAGGGCCCCGGCGTCGAGGTGCTGTGACGCTCCAGGAGCCCGCCCCGCCCACCACCGGCGGCGCCGGTCGCCGCCCGCTGCCCCTGGCCGTCCTCGCCGGGGCCAGACCCAAGCAGTGGGTGAAGAACCTGCTGGTCTTCGCGGCCCCGGGTGCCGCCGCAGTCCTGGACGAGCGCGAGGCGTTCCTGCAGACGGCCGGAGCCTTCGTGTGCTTCTGCCTGGCCTCGGCCGGGACCTACTTCTTGAACGACGCGGCCGACGTGGAGGCCGACCGGGCTCATCCCACCAAGCGCACCCGACCAGTGGCCGCCGGCGAGATCGGGGTCACCACGGCGCGGGTGCTCGCCGCCGTGTTGGTCGTGGCCGGCGTCGGTGGCTCCGCCCTGATCGACTGGCACCTCACCGTGGTGATGGCCAGCTACGTGGTGCTCACCACCTCCTACAGCACCTGGCTCAAGCACGTGGCCGTGGTCGACGTGGTGGCGGTGGCCACCGGGTTCGTGCTCCGCGCCATCGCCGGCGCCACCGCCACCGGCGTGCCGATCTCCAACTGGTTCTTCATCGTGGCCTCGTTCGGCTCGCTGTTCATGGTGGTGGCCAAGCGCCGGGCCGAGGTGGAGGCCCTGGGCGAGGCGGCGGCCAGCACCCGCCGCACGCTCGGCACCTACTCGCTGGAGTACCTGAGCCACCTCCAGACCGCCTCCATGGCGGTGGTGCTGGTGGGCTACTGCCTGTGGGCGTTCGAGAAGGCCGCGCTCGCCGACAGCGGGTTCCCCTGGTTCCAGCTGTCGATCGTGCCCTTCGCGCTGGCCGTCCTCCGCTACTCGCTGCTGGTCGACACCGGCCACGGCGGCGCACCGGAGGAGGTCGTCATGGGCGACCGGTCCCTCCTGGGCTTCGGGGTGGTCTGGTTCTCGGTGTTCGCGGCCGGGGTGTACTGGCCGTGACCGGGCTCGACCCCACCGGCCCCGCAGCCGCCGAGCTCCCCACCGCGTCCCTCACCGGCTGGGGCGGCACCAGCCCCTCGCCGGCCCGGGTGCTGACCCCCACGTCGGTCGACGAGCTGGCGGCCTGCCTGGACCGGATCGAGGGCCCCGGCCGGCGGGGCCTCATCGCCCGGGGTCTGGGCCGGTCCTACGGCGACCCCGCCCAGAACGCCGGTGGGCTGGTGGTCGACACCACCGCCGTGTCGGGGATCCACCACCTCGACCTCGAGGCCGGCACGGTCACCGCCGATGCCGGGACCAGCCTCCACGACCTCATGCGGTGGCTGGTGCCCCTCGGCTGGTTCGTACCGGTCACCCCCGGCACGCGCCAGGTCACCGTCGGCGGCGCCATCGCCTCCGACATCCACGGCAAGAACCACCACCGCGTGGGCTCGTGGTGCGACGCGGTGACGGCCATCACGCTGGTGACGCCGGCCCAGGGTCGGGTGGTGGCGACCCCCCACGACCAGCCCGAGCTCTTCTGGGCCACGGCCGGCGGGATGGGCCTCACCGGCCTGATCCTCGACGCCACCATCCGGCTGCACCCGATCGAGACCGCCTACCTGGCGGTGGACACCGACCGCACCCCCGACCTCGACACCACGCTCGACCTCATGGAGTCGGGTGATCACGCCTACGACTACTCGGTGGCGTGGGTCGACATCATGACCAGGGGCCGGGCCATGGGCCGGTCGATCCTCAGCCGCGGGGGCTTCGCCCGGCTCGACCAGCTCGACGGGCGACGCCGTCGTGATCCCCGGCGGTTCAGCTCGGGCACCCTGGCCACCTGGCCGGCGCGTCCCTCGGTACGCCTGGTCAACCCGGCCACCATCCGGGTCTTCAACGAGGCCTGGTACCGCAAGGCGCCGGTGCGCCAGCGCGACCACCTGCAGACCATCAGCCAGTTCTTCCACCCCCTCGACATGGTCCACCACTGGAACCGGGTGTACGGCCGGTCGGGCTTCCTGCAATGGCAGTGCGCCCTGCCCCTGGATGCCACCGACGACCTGCGGTGGATCATCACCCGACTGTCCGACGCCGGCTGCAGCTCGTTCCTGAACGTGTTGAAGCGGTTCGGGCCCGGCAACGACGGTCCGCTGTCGTTCCCGATGGCCGGCTGGACCCTGGCCATCGACGTGCCGACGGTCGGCATGGCCGGCCTCGCCGCCCTGCTCGACCGACTCGATGAACGGGTGGTGGAGGTGGGCGGACGCCTCTACCTGGCGAAGGACAGCCGCATGGCGCCCGAACTGCTGCCCGCCATGTACCCACGGCTCGACGAGTGGCGCAAGGTGCGGGACGCCGCCGACCCCGACCGGCTGCTCACCAGTGACCAGGCCCGGCGGCTGCGCCTCCACGGCTGAGGGCCTGACCGGAATCCAGTGGTCACCGGCCTCTAGGATCGTCACCCAGACCCGGACTCGGACACGCCCGGCCCCGACGGCACCCGCCCGTCGACCCGGGGTCCCCCTCGTCCCGCCCCGGGCCACGGACGTCGACCACCTGGTGCGGCGCGCCAACCCACCGACGCCTCACCGTGCCCGACACCACGCCGAACGACCAGCCCGACGACGGGCCCGAGCCCGCCGACCCTCCGGCGCGGACCGACGCGGCCCAGCCCGACACGCCCGAGATCCCCACCTACCCCGCGGACCCCACCGAGCAGGACCAGCCCGACCAGCCCGACCAGGCCCACCAGGCCCACCAGGCCGACCAGCCCGACCAGCCCGACCAGGCGGAGCCCGCCGATCCGCCCGACCAGGCCGACGAGGCCGACGAGGCCGAGCCCGCCGATCCGGCCGACGACGCCGGTCAGCAGCCCGAACCCGAGCCCGAAGCCGAGCCCGAGACCGAGGTCGCCCACCAGGCCGACGAGCCGGACGACGACGAGGACGACCTCGACATCTGGCTCGAGCCGATCCCGGCCCCCGAGGAGGCGCGGCCCCGGCGGTCCAGCCGGTCGGGCTCGTCGACGCGGTCCTCCGCCGGTTCCTCGTCGTCGTCCGGGCGCCGCTCGTCGTCCAAGCGCCGCTCATCTTCCAGGTCGTCGTCCAAGTCGTCGTCCAAGTCGTCATCGACGTCGTCCCCGCGCTCGGACCGCACCACGGCCGGCGTGGCCTCGGGCTCCCGCGCCCGCAGCCGGACCACCGACCCGGTGGCCAAGCAACAGGCCCGCCGGCGTCGTCAGCTGACCCGATGGGCCACCGCCGTGCTCGCGGCAGCTGCGGCCGTCGCCGGCGCGTTCGCGCCCGCCTCGCTCACCGGAGACCCGGTGGTCGACACGGTGGAGCGGGCGGTGTTCGCCGGGGTGGTGGCCTACGCCACCGCCCACGGGCACCGCTGGAGCTGGTTCGTGGGCGGGGCCCTGTTCCTCGTCCCGGCCCGGGGGCCCGCCCTGGGCCTGGTGGCGGGCGCCCTCGCCCTGTCGTTCTGGGCCGCCACCCGGCCCAATCGCCCGAAGGTGGTCGGCGCCGCCATCGGCGGCCTGCTCGCCAACGCCGCCCTCTGGTACACCGACGACCTGCACGTGGCGCTCACGGCCGCCTGTGCCGTGGCCGGGGCCACCGTGCTGGTCGGGTCGGGCTTCGACGCCATGCGCAGCCGAACGCGTCGCGTCACCCTCGTGCCCCTGCTCGCCGCCTTCGTCCTGACCGTGGTCGGGGTGCTCGGCGTGGTGGTGGGCGGTCTCCTGGCCGCGTCCGACCTCACCGCCGGCACCAGCTCGGCCCGCCAGGCCCTCACGGCCGTGGAGAACGGCGACACCGAGTCCGCCCGGCTGTCGCTGGAATCGGCGGGCGAGCACCTCGACCGGGCCGACCGGGTGCTCGCGCCGGCCACCATGGCCGCCCGGCTCGTTCCGTCGCTCGCCCAGCACGTGAACGCGTTGGACGTCTCGCTCACCGAGAGCCGCCGGATCACCCGGGCCGCCGACGACCTGCTCGCCACCACCGACTACGACAAGCTCCGCTACCAGGGCCGCATCGACGTCGACCAGATCGCAGACCTGGCACCGGGCGCCCGCCACGTGCACGAGGTGCTCGCCGACGCCGCCGTCCGTCTCGAGGCGGCGCGGGCCGCCTGGCTGCTCCCGCCGCTGCGCGACCGCGTCGACGAACTGTCGGCCAAGGTCACCGACGTCAGCGACGCCTCCGACCTGGCTGCAGACGTGCTGACGGTGGCGCCGGGGCTGTTCGGCGGCGAGGGCGACCGCCGCTACCTCGTGGTGTTCCTCACCCCCGCCGAGCTCCGAGGCGGTGGTGGGTTCGTGGGCAGCTATGCCGAGCTCCAGGCCCGCGACGGCCGACTCGACCTCACCGAGTCGGGGCCGATCCGCGACCTCATCTACCACGGTGAGTTCGGCGAGCGCTCCATCTCGGGGCCGGCCGACTACCTCCGGCGGTACGGCCGGTTCCAGCCGGCCGACTACATCCAGGACGTCACCTACAGCCCGAACTTCCCGTCCAACGCGCAGGTCCTGGCCGAGCTCTACCCCCAGGCGGGCGGATCCGAGGTCGACGGCGTGATCGGCGTCGACCCGGCCGGCTTGGCCGCGGTGCTCCGGCTCACCGGTCCCGTCCAGGTCGAGGGCTACGACCAGGAGCTCACCGCCGACAACGCGGAGGAGTTGCTGCTGCGGGAGCAGTACGTGAAGTTCGGCCCCACCCAGGACGACGATCAGACCGAGGCGATCGACAGCGACGACGAGGCCCCGCTGAGCGATCAGGACCGCAAGGACTTCCTGGCCGAGGCCACCAAGGCCACCTTCGAGAAGCTCACCTCCGCGTCGCTCCCTGCGCCCGCCGAGATCGGGCGGGTGCTCGGCCCGGCCGCCCGGGGTCGCCACCTCCAGGTCTGGAGCCCCCAGGAGGCGGAGCAGCGCCTCTTCGAGCGCATCGACGCCGATTCCGCCCTGGACATCACCCGAGGCCAGGACGGGTTCGAGGTGGCCCAGCACAACGCCGGCAACAACAAGCTCGACGCCTACCTGCGACGCGAGATCGACTACACCGCCACCGTCGACCCCTCGAACGGCCAGCTCACCGGCACCCTGCGCATCACCCTGCACAACGAGGTGCCGTTGCCGCTGTCGGCGCTGCCCGTCAACGTGTGGGGCAACCGGAACGGCGCACCGGGTGGCACCAACGTGACGTGGCTGAGCATCTTCACGCCGCACCAGGTGACGGGCGCCACCATCGACGGGAAGCGGCTCGACCTGGGGGCCGAGGAGGAGGTGGGCCTCAACGCCTACGACACCCCCTTCTTCCGCATCCCCCAGGGCGAGACGGTCACCATCGAGCTGCAACTGGCGGGGGCCCTGGACCTCTCGGACGGGTACCGGCTCCGCGTGGTGCCCCAGCCCGTGGCCAACCCCGACCGGCTCACCGTGGCCGTCCGGCCGTCCTCGGGCACCCTGGTGGGTCCGGCCACCACCTCCGGAGCGGTCCGGTACGGCGGCGAGCTCCTCGAACCGGTCGACGTCACCGCGGCGATCGGCTGACCCGTCGGTCAGGGCCCGGGCGACGGGTCACCGACCCGGCGGCGGCGTCTCGTCGAAAGAGTGGCGCTGAGTGCCATCGGGCACTAAGGTGCGGATCCACGCACACGTGGTGGGCCTTCGTGCCCGAAGGGAGACAACGCAATGCTTCGCAAGGTTCTTATCGGTGCACTCATGCTCACGGCTCTGGTCGCCGGCCCCGCTGCCGCCCAGTACCCCGACTTCGCCATCACCCCGGGCACCGTCAACGTGGGTGGCAACGCCACCTTCCAGGGCAGCGGTTGCGCCCCCGGTAGCACGGTGACCATCACCATCGACGGCAAGGTCGTGGCCACGGTCACCGCCGACGCCAGCGGCGACTACAACGGCTCGTTCGTGGCCGACATGGCCCCCGGCACCTACACCGTCACCGCCACCTGTGGCGACGTGGTCCGCACCACCCCGCTGACCGTGCGCTCGGTCGCCGTGACGCCCCCGCCCCCCGGCGGTGGCACCGGTGGCACCTCGCTGCCCCGCACGGGTAGCAACACCAACACCATGGCGCTGGTCGGCGCCGGCCTGCTGCTCCTGGGCGGTGGGGCCATCCTCGCCACCCGCAAGCGCACCATCGCCTGACCATCGGGCCTCTGGTCCACCTCGTAACGCGTTCGAGGCCCCCGGCTCTGGTCGGGGGCCTCGTCGCGTCCGGGGTGATACCCCCGGCTCGGGGGCACCACGGGTCGCACACCCACGGGTCGCACACCCACCGGTCACGCCGACCGACCCTGCCCCGACCAATCCTGCCCCCGACCTCCAGCCCGCCTGCGGTTCGGGGCACCACCGGTCCCCACCAGCCAACCCTGCCACCGGCCAACCCTGCCCCCGGCCTCCCGGGCGCCGGCCGGACGCGACTCGGGGGCGGACCCGCCGGGATGGCAGACCCGCCCCCGAGGGACGTGGCATCGGGTGTCGCCGGCTCGGGTCAGCCGGTCCTCCGGCCGCCCCGGTCAGACATCCCACGTGCGGGAGGTGTCAAGCGGCGATGTCGTTGCGGTGGGCCCAGGCGGTGTGCTCGTCGTAGAGGGTGCGGTGGCGGAGGCAGCCGTGGAGGATGGCGACGAGCCGGTTGCTCACGACGCGTAGGGCGCCGCTGTGGGTGTCGCCGAGAGCCCGGCGGTGGTCATAGAGGGCGCGTGCTCCGGGTGACCGGTTGATGGCGTTGAACGCCCACCAGTACAAGGCGTCGGCCAGTCGCCGGTTGCGGATGTGGCGTGCCCGGACGACGCGTCTGGTGCCTGATGCGACGGTGAGCGGGCTCGTGCCGGCGTAGTTCCGTCGGCCCTTGGCTGTGTCGTAGCGGTTGGGGTCGTCACCGAACTCTCCGAGCACCCGGGCGCCGGTGACGACTCCGAGGCCGGGCCTGCTGCGGAGGATGTCAGCGTCAGGGTGCTGGCTGAAATGGGCCTCGAGGACCTCTTCGAGCTCGGCGATCTGGGTGTTGTGCGCGGCGATCACCTTGGCAAGTGATGCCACGATCGCCCCGTAGGCGTCAGCGACCACCGGGGGCTGGGTGAGCTGGTCGGTCCGCAACGCCGCCTGGACCGCAGCGGCCTTCTTGTCGACGTTGAGCTGGCGGCCCCCGCGACGCAGCGCGGAGGCGATCTTCGACAACGACAGCCCCTTTCCGAGCTCAGGGGTGGGGGCGATGGCCAACACCGACACGGCGTCGCTATGGGTCAGGTCCTCGAAGGCCAGCTGAGCGGCCGGGTAGAACTCCCGCAACGCGGAGCGCACCTGGTTGGCCAGACGGCGCCGCGACCAGATCGCGGACTGGTGTGAGCGCGCCACGAGCTTGATCGCTTCGGCCAGATCGGAATCGGCGGCGACGGCCCGGTGCTGGTGGGCGTCGGTGCGCACCATGTCAGCGAGCACCCGCGCGTCGCCAGGGTCCGACTTGGCGCCCGACACCCGCGAGCGGTCCCGGTAGCGATCGACGCCCAGCGGGTTCACCGCCAACACCCGGTAGCCGACCGCGACCAGGGCCCGCACGAGTAGGCCCCTGTCGGTCTCGATCCCGACGATCACCTCGGGATCGTCATCGAACTCGGCGGGGATCGCCCGACCGATCAGGTCATGGATCTTGGCGATCCCGGCCAGGTCGTTGGAGACCCGACCCTTGGATCGCACCTGGCCGTCGGTGTCCATCACGCACACGTCGTGATGGTCCTCAGCCCAATCGACACCCACGAACAACTGCACCGTCCCATACCTCCTGGTCGACGACGACGGCGTGAGCAAGGAGGACCGTGCAGCGACCTAATGGATCTGGTGCTCGCAATGGCACGTCATCCCACCTGCTGTTCGCGGACCTTCCCAAGAAGCCTTCGGGGGCACGGTCTGACCGCAGCACTCAACCGATGCAGGCGAGAGATGTGCTCACCCGAAAGCCGCTCAGGACCCAGCCTCTCACGAAGACCAGGCGAGACCCATTAGGCGTTGCGCTAGGCCTGGAGCAGGTCGCGGATCTCGCGGAGCAGGGCGACGTCTTCGGCCACCACGGCATCGGGGTCCTTCGCCATCCGCGCCTTGGCGGCGTTGTAGGCCTTCACGATCAGGAACAGCACGAAGCCCACGATCACGAAGGCGATCAGGGCGTCGATGAAGGCGCCGTACATGAGCACGCCGTCACCGATCTCGAGGGTCTTGTCCTTGAACGACGGCACCCCGAACACCGCCCCGACGATCGGGCTGATGATCCCGTTCACGAAGGCATCGGTCACGTCCTTGAACTTGAGGGCGAGGATGAGGCCGACGGCGATCTCGACCAGGTTGCCCTTCATGATGAACGTCTTGAACTCTTGGATCATGGACGGTCCTTTCCTGTTGGGGGAACTACCGTCAGCACACTATGGGGTTCGCCGGTGACCGGCCCCGGATCGGCGGGTGCCACGATGGCCCGGTGACCAGCCGCCGAGTCGCCGCCTTCGACTTCGACGGCACCCTCACCCGACGCGACACCTTGATCCCGTTCCTCGCCGGGGCGTGCGGGCGGCGGGCCGTGGCCGACGCCGTGGCCCACGTGGCGCCGGTGGCCGCCCGGGCCCGCGCCGGCCGCCTGGCCGACCACCCCCACCCCCGTGACGCCGCGAAGGAGGCCCTCCTCGCCCGCCTCCTGGGTGGGCGGTCGGCGGCGTGGTTGGCCCAGGTCGGCGCCGACTTCGCCCGGACCCTGCCCGCCCGCCTCCGACCCGAGATGGTCGACCAGCTCCGGTGGCACCAGGACCAGGGACACGAGGTGGTGATCGTGTCGGCCTCGCTGCTGGCCTACCTCGAACCGTTCGCAGCCGACCTCGGGATCGACCACGTGATCGCCGTGGGTTTCGACGAGGACGCCGACGGGCGGCTCACCGGCCGCCTCACCGGCCCGAACGTGCGTGGCCCCGAGAAGGCGGTGCGACTGCGCGCCTGGCTGGGGCCGGACGCGCCCGCGTGCCTGTGGGCCTACGGCAACTCGAGCGGCGACACCGAGCTGCTGGCCATGGCCGACGTGGCCGTGTGGGTCGACGGCCACCACCACATCCCTCGGGCCTGATCCGGCCGGGACGCGACCGACCGCCCAGGCCAGGGCCACGGGCGGTCGGGATCGAGCGGGTGGGACGGAGCCAGGTGGGCCCCATGACTCACTTGGGCTGCATGCGGATGCCGGCGTCGATGCGGATCGACTCGGCGTTCATGTAGCTGTTGCGCAGGAGCTCCACGGCGAGCGAGGCGAACTCGCCGGCCTGGCCCAGGCGCTTGGGGAACAGCACACCGGCGCCGAGGCGCTCCTTGAACTGCTCGGAGGCCTCGCCCTCGCCGTAGATCGGCGTGTCGATCAGCCCCGGGAGGATGGTGTTCACCCGGACGCCGACGGCGGCCAGGTCGCGGGCGATGGGCAGGGTCATGCCCACCACGCCACCCTTGGAGGCGGAGTAGCTGGCCTGGCCGATCTGGCCGTCCTCGGCGGCGACCGAGGCGGTGTTCACGATGGCGCCACGCTCGCCGAACTCGTCGGCCTCGTTCTGCGACATGGCCGTGGCGGCGATGCGGATGCAGTTGAAGGTGCCGGTGAGGTTGATCTCCACGACCTTCTTGAAGATGTCGAGGTCGTGGGCCGAGTCGTAGGACCCGTCCTTGCCGATGGTGCGGGTGGCCCAGCCGATGCCGGCGCAGTTCACCAGGGCCTTGAGCGGCCCCAGGTCCTTGGCGGCCTCGACCGCGGCGATCACCTGCGCGGTGTCGGTCACGTCGCATGGCACGAACACGCCGCCGAGCTCCTTGGCGAGGGCCTCACCCTTGTCGGCCTGGCGGTCGAGGTCGGCGACCACGACCTTGGCGCCGAGCGAGGCGAGGTGGCGACTGGTTGCCTCACCGAGGCCCGAGGCGCCGCCGGTGACGATTGCACTGATCCCGTTGATCTCCATGGCGGCGAACTCTATTGACTGTTCGGTCAAGATGCGAACGCAGCCCTCCCAAGGACCCGGCGGGAAGGAACCGGGCGCGGGTGGCACGGAGGGCCGGCCCACTATCGTGGACCGCCGTGGCACACCCCTCCCCGACCTCCCCCCGACGCCAGGCCGCCATCCCGGCCCTCCTGGCCGCGTTCGCCCTCCTCCTCGGGGCCTGCAGCAACGCCGACCGACCCACGCTCGCCGATCGGGCCGCGCCCACGTCGGTCACGAGCACCACGGCCCCCAGCGGTCCCACCACCACCCAGGTCCGACTCGACGAGCTGCCTCCCGGGCCCGAGAACCTCCTCGGCTACATCGCCACCCCGTTGGGCACCGAGCCCGAGGTGCGCACCGCGCCCGACCCCCAGGCCGAGCGGCTCGAGATCGGCGCCACCACCGAGGTCGGGGCCCCCACCACCTTCGCGGTGCTCGGCGATCCGGGCGTCACCAGCGCCGCCACCAACGGCTGGTACAAGGTGCTCATCCCCACCCGTCCCAACCAGGGCACCGCCTGGGTGCCGGCCGCCTCGGTGGCGCTCACCCAGACCCCGATGCGGGTGTTCATCAGCCTCGCCGACCGCACCCTCCGGGTGGAGAACAACGGCGCCTCGGTCTTCGACACCACCGTGGCCATCGGCACCGACGAGAACCCCACGCCGCTCGGCGCCACCTACATCACCGAGCTCATCCAGAACACCAACCCGGGCGGCGCCTACGGCCCCTACGCCTTCGGCCTGGCCCTGCATTCGGAGACGCTCACCGAGTTCGCCGGTGGCCCGGGCCAGGTCGGCGTGCACGGCACCAACCAACCCGACCTCATCGGCCAGGCCGTGTCCCACGGGTGCGTGCGCCTGAACAACGACGACATCCAGGCCCTCGTCGACCTCCAGCTGCCGCTCGGCGTTCCGGTCCTGATCAGCTGAGCTGCGGGCGTTGACCTCCCGGCGGGGCCGGTGACCGACCCCGACCTCCCCTCCTTCCGCTACCACCCGGACCCGGTCGCCACCGGCGCGTTCGAGCGGATGCCCGGCAACTGCCGGGTGTGCGAAGAGGCCCGGGGCTGGCTCTACGTGCTCGGTGCCTACGGCCCCGAGAGCCTCCGCGACGCGGTGTGCCCGTGGTGCATCGCCGACGGCTCGGCTGCCGAGCGCTGTGGCGTCCGCTTCAACGTGCTCGACGACGTCCCCTCCCGAGTGCCCGCCGTCGTGGTGGAGGAACTGGAGGCCCGCACCCCCGGCTTCAGCGGCTGGCAGCAGGAGCGGTGGCTGTTCCACTGCGACGACGGCGCCGCGTTCCTGGGCGCAGCGGGCTGGGAGGAGCTGGAGGCACACCCCGACGCCGTGGCGTCGGTGCGGGCCGACGTGGCCGGCTGGGGTCTGGAGACCGACGACATCGACGCCCTGGTGGGCTCCCTCGATGTCGACGGGTCGGCCACGGCCTACCTGTTCCGGTGCCTGCACTGCGACACCCACCTGGCCTACGCCGACGTCGACTGACTCGCTGTTGGGCACCACCAGCGTCCACCAGGGTTCGGGGTCACCACGCGACGAGGTGCCGGCGGAGTCCGCCCCGAGGGCCGACCCGCCGGCACCACGTGCCGGGCGACGGGAGGTTCGTCCTAGAGGTTGGCGGGACGCAGCACCAGGCTGATGCCGTGGGCGATGCCGTTGCTGGCCTGGATGTCCAGCTTGCTGGCCACCAGGAAGGGATCGAGGTCGTTGCGGTCCTGATCGCTCAGGATCGCCGTGCCCGCGAAGCGCAGGGGCTTCACCGCGATGGTGCCCCCCTGGAGGGTCGTGAGCTTGGTGCCCCATGGCACCGAGAGTGCCGTCGACGAGGTGATCCGCCCGGGGACGACGTGGTAGAGGATCACGGTCTGCAGGGTGCCGGGTGCCGAACCCTCGAGCTCCACCAGCTTGTCGAGGATGGTGGCCTCGTTGGCGAACCAGTAGCGCGGTCCGAAGAGGTCGGCCACCAGGGCCTGGAAGGCCCGGTCGTTGGGGATGAAGGCCGTCAGCTCGGCCGACGGGTCATCGAGCGCCGCCGACAGGCCGGCGGCGTCGACCCCGGCGGCGAGGATGTCGAAGTCGTACCAGTTGCGGTCGGTGGTGCCGCCCTGGGCGTCGAGCACGTCGGCCAGGGTCGGGGCCGGCGCGGGGGCCGCGCCGGCGGGCACGGCGGTGGTGAGGGCGACGGCGGCGGCGGCCGCAGCCAGGAGGGAGCGGATCTTCATGGGGGAACTCCTCGGATCAGGGTGGGGGATGGAGCACCGGACGGGCCGGTACCCCCTCTTCGCCACCACTGCCCCGGTCGGATGCAACCGGATCAGCGGGCCCGCCCTCAGGGCGTGGGGGGCGGGCCGAACCGCGGGCACTGGGTGCCGGGCGCAGCCGCCGGAGTCGCCCCGGGGGCCACCGTCGTGGGGCCGCCTGCGGCGATGGAGTCCACGAACGACCGGCCGATGGCCGGGTAGGTGCGGGCCCCGAAGTGGCCACTGTCGACCTGTACCACCACACCGGTGCGGCCGCCGGGCAGGTTCTGCGACACCGGGGTGGCGACCACCGTCGGTTCGAAGGGCGACTGGTAGCCGACGTCCACGAGCGCCTGCGGGCCGTACAGGGGCAGGCGGGTCTGCGGGTTGGCGATGGGGATGCCCAGCGCGGTGGCCAGGTGGGTGCTCACCTCGATCGACGTGCAGCCGTCGCGGAGCCCCGCGTACAGCGCCACGTCGGTGGTGATCGCGGACGCGTAGTTCGCCGGATCGGCCGGCTCGGCGAAGGTCTGGAGGATCTGCGGGTAGGGGTGGAAGATGTCCAGCTCGCCCACCTGGGCACCGATCAGGCCGTCGACCAGGGCGCGGACGTCGCCCCGGTACACGATCGAGTGGTAGAGCCCGGCCCCGCTCGCCGACAGGAACCCGCCCTTCACGTTGCCGGGCGCGTGGGCCAGGGTGAGCGGCAACGTGGTGGCCCCCTGGCTGTGACCGCCGAGGACCACCGTGGACAGGTCGAAGCGCCCGTCCACCCCACCGCCGGCCTCACCGGGTGCCAGGGCGAAGGTGTGGACCAGTCGCTCCAGGTACAGCACGTCGGCAGCCTGTTGGATGGAGTTGGTGCGGGCCGCCAGCGGGTTGGCGTAGTTGAAGAACTGGAACTCCGGGGTGTCGAACGGCGCCGGCTGGCCGGTGATGAGCCGGTCTCCCGAATACAGCGGCGCCACCGAGAACACCGCGTAGGGCAGGTCGGGGCCGAGCTCGTTGATCGGAGTCGCCCGGGCCGTGGCCCCGGTGCCGCCGATCCACACCAGCACCGGCCACCCGTCCACGGGCGCAGGACCGCAGGGGATGGCCACGTCGAGCAGCACGCCCTGACCGCTGGAACCCAGCTCCACCCCCTGCTGCACGGCGAGGCCGTCGCCGCCCACCGACACGTCGCCGCCCGCGTTCACGAACGGACGCGTGCCGCTCTGCCACACCGGCAGGGCCACGCGGGCGGTGCTGCGTGACACGGCACCGTCGGCGCAGGGGGTGGCGTCGGGCTGGCGGCTCAGCACCTCGGGCGGGGGCAGGGCCTCCACGGACCGCGCGATGGCGTCCATCTCGAACGTGGCGTCCTGGGTGGTGAAGGCGGTGAAGGCGACCAGTTCGCTGGGGTGCCACAGGGTGCGGTCCCGGACGGCCTGGATGGTGTCGTCGCGGTCCTGGCGCAGCGTCGACCACGTGGCCGCGGCCACCCCGGCCGGCGCCGGGCCGTCGAGAGCGCTCAGGATCGGCGACGGGGCGAGGCGGAGACCCGATGCGTCGTACAGGCCGTTGAAGACGGCGGCCCCGTAGCGGGTGGCCGGCTTCAGGGGGTGGCCGGGGTACGGCAGGAGCGTGAGGAGGTGCGACGGGCGACGGGGCGTGCCCGTGGGCTCGTAGTCGACGAGCAGCGGCACCGGCGGGGCCGTGGGGTCGTCGAGGTCGAGGAGCAGCACGGTGGATCGGGACTGGACGGTGGCCTCGGCCAGGGTGGGCACGGACGCCGGGTCCAGCGCACCCGACGCCCGGAAGTACACGGCGCTGTTGGGGCCGAAGCCGAACGTGGCGGCCTCGCCGCGGCCGAGCACCAGGTTGGCGATGGCGTTGGTGGCCCGGCCGGGGAAGCCGGTGAGGTCGATCGACCCGTCGGGGCGGAGTCGGGTGTCCGACGGCCACGGGGCGTCGAAGAAGCCTCCGGCCAGGGTCGGGTCCACGAGCACGCTGGTGGTGCCGACGGCCGGGGACGGCAGGAAGTGCTCGGCTTCGAGGTCGGCGGCCGCATCCCTGGCCACCTGGGCCGCCACCGGGTCACCCGAGGCGTCGGCCGCCTCGGCCTGGTCGAGCAGGGCGTTGATCTGGGCCCGGGCCTGGGCCGTGCCCGGGCTCCACGTGTCCAACGGGTGGTACTTGCACCCCGCCGCCACCAACAGCACCACGAGGGCGACCCCCAGGAGGCGGGAGTGAGGAGTGAGACGCATCACGACCATCCGATCGACGAGCCAGCGGTACGAGCGGGCAACGGAACCACAGCATCATGGCCCGATCTCGCTCGGCAGGACATCGGCAACGGCAGGCACGGGTGCCGGTGGCACGGGCCGATGCCGGTCAGCGGTGGGCGGCCAGGGTCAGGTGCTCGAACACGGCGCCGGTGACGAACTCGACGGGCCGGATCGGGACGACCACCGCAGTCCATCCGGTGGGCTCGTGGGAGGAGCGCTCAGCGAGGTGGACCCCACCCACCGCCGCCAGGCGTCAGCATGCGGAGGACGTCGCCCGCCTCCAGGCGGATCGTGCACTTGTCGGGCAGTCGCTCGGCCCGGCGCCCGTCGCCTCCCGGTAGGAGCCAGTTCTCGCCCGCCGCACCGGGCTCGCCACCGTCGAGGCCCCAGGGCTGGGAGACCCGGCGCTCGGTGATCAGGCTCACCGTGGCGTCGGTCAGCACCTGGAGGTCACGCTCGATCCCCTCCCCGCCCGGTGCCGAACCGGCGCCCCCGCTCCCCCGTCGCAGCCGCTGGCGCAGCACCCGTAGCGGGTACGCCCGTTCCAGCGCTTCGACGGGCGTGTTCCGCGTGTTGGTCATCTCAATAGGCTTTGACCACCTATGGCGACCAGGCTGCGAGCTGCGCTCTACGCACGCCAGTCCATCACCCGTGAGGGATCGGCGTCGCTCGATGTGCAGATCGACGCGTGCCGGGAGAGCGCCGAGCGGTTGAAGGTCGACATCGTGTCCGAGCTGATCGAGGCACCGTCGACGTCGGGCTACCGGAACCGGGGACGGAACCGACCGAAGTTCCTGGAGCTACTGGAGCTGATCCGCACCGGCGAGGTCGACTGCGTGATCGCCTACAAGACCGATCGGCTCTCCCGGGGCGGGGGCCCGGGGTGGGCGCCGTTGGTCGATGCGTTCGAGGCCGCCGGCCGCGATCCTGACCGCACGGTGGCCACCACCGACGGCTGGGTGAGCGAGTTCGAGATCGGCATCCGCTCGGCGATGGACCGGGAGGAGTCGAAGAAGACCTCGGACCGGATGCTCGCCGTACGCGCCCGGGAGGCCCGTGAGGGACTCCCACGGATCGCCGGCCGTCGGGCCTACGGCTGGATCCACGAGATGACCGAATTGATCCCCGATGAGGTCGCTCACATCCACGAAGCGGCCGAACGGGTGCTGACCGGCGAGTCGGTCTGGAGCATCTGCACCGACTGGAACACTCGGGGCGTGCCCACGGTGACCGGCCGCCCGTGGACCGTGCAGACGATCTCGTCGATCCTGTCGTCGGGTCGGATCGCCGGCCTTCGGGAGCACAAGGGCGTGGTGGTCGCGAAGGGGCGGTGGGAGCCGATCATCACCGAGGACCAGCACCAGGCGCTGCTGTTGGCGCTCGCCCCGAAGCGGTCCAGGCCTCGGAAGGGTCGCACCTATCCGCTCACGGGCCTGATGCGCTGCGGGCTCTGCGGTAGCGGGATGCGATCGCTGCAGCGCGAGGGCGGGCGTCGCACCTACGCCTGTCGGAAAGGGCCGGGCCTCGACGGCTGCGGCCGGGTCAGCATCCGCGCCCCGGAGCTGGAGGAGTACGTGCGGGACCTGATCTGCGGGATGCTCGCCGACCCCGTCACCCGAGCTGCAATGGCTCGCCTCGACCCGGGCGGCGAGGACGATCGCGACAGATCGCTGATGGAGTCACTGCGCGAGATCGACGACCGACGGCAGCGGTTGATCGACCTCTACACCGACGGCGACATCGACCGGGCCACGTTCCGCACCCGCAAGGACCGCCTCGACGACGAGGCAAGAGCGATCGAGACCCAGATCTCCAACCGAACTGGCACCCGCGTGCTCGCCGAGGTCCCCGGCACCTTCGAGGAGCTCGTCGCTGCCTGGGGGGAACGAGGCATCGACTTCCAACGCCGCCTGATCGAGGCTCTCCTCCACCCGATCATCGTGAACCCCGCAAGAACTCGGAAGAGAGCCTTCGACCCTGGTCGACTCGAGATCGTGCCGAAGGCCTGACGCTTCGGTTCAACCGAGTTCACTTGGCTCGATGGGCTCCCACCCCGCATTCCTGTTCGCGAACTCGACCAGCTCGGCAGCCTCGTCGTTCAAGCCGACGTCAACGAGCCGCTTCACCTGGCGGATCCAGCCTCGCCGAGCGACACCATCCCGGGTACCGAACGCCCAGTGCTTCAGGGCCTCCAGGATCTCGTTGCGAGCTTGATACTGACCTTCGACATCCCTGTCGGCTCGGGCCACGAAGAGCTTGGACCACCCGTGAAAGAGCTTCGCGTGGTTATCCACGAAGGTGGCACGGCTGAGAAGGTGCTCCGCCTCGCGGTAGCGGTCCACATCATCACCCCCTCGCTGGGCGAGGTGGTGCAGACGCTGGCCCAACCGGTTGACGGCTCCGAGGTTGTTCGGATCGAGCTGAACTGCCTCGCGCCAGAGCGCCACCGCAAGTTCGTGGTGGTTCGCGCCCTCGATCACGTCAGCCGTGTGAGCGAGCTCCTGGGAAGCATCCTCGTCACCCTTCTGCTGGCGCACGAGTCGAGCGGCGGCGGCATACAGAACACCGGCCATGGCGACGTGCCCCTTGTTCATACTGTGTTTGGCGATGCCCTTGATCGGCCCAATCGCCGACTCCGTCATCGATACCGCGTCCTGCGCGATCTGGGATGACACGTCATCCGTCGCCGGCGCAGGTGCCAGGTCGGGGCGGTCCAGAAGGTCCGCCACTGCACGCGCTACCAGCTCGTTCATTGGGACGCCCTCCCTGACCGAACGGGACCGGAGCTCCCGATGCAACGGCTCCGGAAAGCGCACTGACATGGCGGCCCTGCCGCGTCCCTCGTCGCTTGCAACCACGCTGTCCACTGGTATCATCCTCCCACACGTGTCCACCTGTGTAGGCGCCACGTGATGAACCATATCGGAACGAGTAACGAAGAAGGTATCGCTATGAAGTTGGCATCAGGAACGAGGTTCGCTCTGGGGCGCAACATCGCTCTCAAGAATGTTCCGCTCGAGGTGGTGAACGCCCTGACCAATCAGTTGACCCGGGACGGCAGCACGCGGCGGCTGACTGTGGGAGCGCTGGACTCCGTCACACGGCGCGGCGGACAGGGCAACCACTCCTGGTTCGTGGACTTGAACGACCGCGGCACGCTTCGGACGTTCAAGGTGAGCTGGGGAGGCCGAGGAAAGCAGGGACCCACCGTGGTCGAGATTGCAGCGGGCGCACTGGGTCGGCGCAGGGGATGATCGCAACGATCGGTCGCAGGGCGCTCCGGCAACTGGGGCGACGTCACACGCAATCGCGCTGCGGCCGAGCGCGCCTCGGGGAATCAACCCGCCCTTGCGTGCTTGGCATCCACGTGGCCGAGGTTCCCGCCACCTGACACGAGGACGGCTCGCACCCGAGCGAGCACCTCCGGGGTAGTCAGCGACTCGGTGAGGCCCGCCTGCAGCCGCATGCCCCTGGCCATTTCGACCGCAGGGTGAACCGGCTCGTCCAGCGCCAACCGGAGCTGGACGAGCCGCGTCCGGCCACCACAGCGGCTCATAGTCCGAGGCCTCCGCGGTCGTGGGCCATCTCCTTGGCGGTGCTGACCGACAGGGCGCGGCGGAGGTCCGCAGTGGCGAGGGCGTTGGGCTCCTGGGCAGCAACGGCGTAGACGTGGTTGCGTTCTCGACCTCGGGTGATCGACGTGTAGCCGGCCTCCTTGTGAACGGTGTCGTCGCCGAGTACGAGGGCGACGTCGCAGGTCATGCCCTGGCTCTTGTGGATGGTCATGGCGTAGCCGTGGGTGAGGTGCCCGGCGGCGACGTAGTCGATTGGGATGGCGAGGTGACCGTCGCTGGTTTCGATGTGGACGGCCTCGGGGTCCGCTCTGGTGACCCTGCCGAGGGTGCCGTTGACGACGCCGACCTTGCGGTCGTTGCGCAGCGCCAGGACCCGGTCCCCGACGCGCAACTCGAGATCGTCAGAGTCGAGCACGACGGGGCCGAGGCGATTGTTGGCGATGAGGTGAACCCGAGCCCGCTGGTTGAGGTCGGCGACGTCGCTGCGGTGCAGGGCCAACATCACGGCGTGACGGCCGGAGGCGTGGCTGAGATACCAGTCCTCGGCCATCCGGGCGTGCACGCGGTCGGCGTTGTCGCCGACGGTGAGCGAGCCGCTCTGGTCCATGCGTCGGAGGGCCCGGTCGATGTGGCCGTCGCGAAGCGCGTTGGCGGTGGCGCGCTGGGTCCGGTCGGTGAGGCGGCGGTTCTCGGTCAGCTCGGCGTGACCGAGGCGCCGGGCGAGTGAGGCGAACAACCCGCCGGCTTCGATCTCGGCGAGCTGCTTCGGGTCGCCGACGAGCACGAGTTTCGCTCCGGCCCGGGTGGTGTGGTCGACAAGCCGGTGGAGCTGGCGGGTGCCGACCATGCCGGCCTCGTCGACGACCAGTACTTCAGTGCGGTAGAGCCGGTGACGGCCGGAGTCGAGGTCGTGGAGCAGGGAGGCGATGGTCTGGCTCGGGATGCCCGACCCGGCCTGGAGCTCCCGAGCCGCCCGGGCGGCGAGGGCGGCGCCACGGACGCGGAGACCGGTGTTGTGCCAGGCCTCGCGAGCGGCGTCGAGGGCGAAGGTCTTGCCGGTGCCGGCATGACCGACGACGACTGCAACCGGTGCGTCGGTGACCGTCACCCGCTTCACCGCAAGCGCCTGCTCGACGCTGATCGACGGCCGTGCCCGAACGGCCACCATCAGTGCCCGGGGATCCACCGCGACGGTCGCCGGTCCCTGCAGCGCCCGACGTAGGGCATCGGCCTCGAGCGCCAGCATTTCCGGCGTCGACCAGCAGCCCGCTGCGACCTTCACGACCGTCGGCCCGGCCAGGAACTCGCTCGCTCGCTGGCGGATGGCGTCGTAGGCGAGTCCTTGGGTGGCGGTCTCGGCGATGGCCCGGATCACCTGACGACGGTCGAAGGTGGCGTCCCGCTCGGTCAGCAGCGTTCCGAGTTGGTCGTCGCTCGCCACGACCGGGGCGTTCCGGCCCGTCGGGACCGTGCCGGTGAAGCCGACCTCGGCGGCTCGTCGCCGCCACTCCTGTCGCAGGATCTGCTCGTCGACCATCTCGGGCTTCGCCGGGCGGCTGTCGAGGGTCGCCACCTGAGCGCCGTGAGCCGACCGGACGCCGTGCTCGGCCATCGCGACCTCGATTTCGATCCGCCGACGGCTGAACGCGCGCCGAACCCGCGTGGAGATGCCGACCACCTCCCCCACCCCCGGCGACGATCGTTCGAACCGCACGCCGAGACGTTCCGCGAGTTCACGCCGGAGGACGGACTGGTAGACGAACCCGGCGGTGCGAGCGTGCTGGTAGATCGCTGCGGTGTGCAGCGCGCTCCACCGGCCATCGGGGCCGAGGGTCATGTTGGCGGTGACCAGGTGCGTGTGCAGGTTCGGGTCCGCCTCCCGGCTCGTGCGGTGCCGGAACGCGGCGGACACCAACCCAGCCCCCTGGTGCCGGGTGACCCCGGCCCGTCCCCGACGGACCACGCACGCCTCGTCCTCCAGGTACTGCACGGCCGCTGCCACCGCGACGTCGTGCGCCGCAACGACCTGGCCGGCGAGGCGCTCGTCGCCCAGGCCCCACAACAACGACACCGACTTCGGTGCCGACAGCGTCAGATCGAACCCCGTGACCCTCCGCCAGCCCACCAGCGACGCCCCCGACGGATCCCGCCCCTCCAGCACCGCCCTCAGGGCTGCGGCGTCGACCTCGCCGGAAAGCCCGAGCCGGGAGGCACCGCCACCGATCCACCGACCCTGCGCCTCACCCGACTCCAGGTAGTAGTCGTCACGCCCGTTGGCGATGACCTCCAGGTAGTACGCAGCCGGATCCGGCGCAGCCGAGAACTTCGAAATGCTCAGCACACCCCTGTAGGCCGATCGAGCGCCCGAAAACCGCGCTATCGATCAACGGAGCTCGCCCGAAACGGCCGGAGCGCCGCCAGCCGATCTCCAGTCAGGTATCCCGCTGGCCATCCTTGCTGACGCTCGCCGAAGTTCCCCAGGGTTGCTCATCGAAATTCCCCACCTGGGTGGGGCTTGATTCTAGGTGTGTCCTCCTCGTGGGGTGAGTTGGCGGTTGCGGGCTTGGTGGGCGCGCATGCGGTAGCTGTCGCCGGTGATGTTGAACACAACCGAGCGGTGCAGGAGCCGGTCGAGCATCGCCGCGGCGATGGTGGTGTCGTCGAAGATGTCGCCCCAGGAGGCGACGCCCCGGTTCGTGGTCAAGATGATCGAGCCGCGCAGGTAGCGCTGGGAGATGACTTGGAAGAGGGCGTTGGCGTCTTCGGCGGGCATCGGTAGGTAGCCGAGCTCGTCGATGATCAACACGGTGGGTCCGTTGAAGAACCGCATGGTGGTGGCCCAGCGGCCCTCGAGTGCAGCTCGCCGGCAGCGCGCGGCGAGGTCGGCGGCGGTGCAGTAGTAGGTGCGTAGTCCGGCATCGACGGCGGCGTGGCCGAGGGCGATGGCGAGGTGGGTCTTGCCGACGCCGGGCGGGCCGATCAACAACACGTTGGTGGCATCGGTGGCGAACCTGCATGAGGCGAGGTCTCGCATCAACGCGGGGTCGACGGAGGGTTGGGCGGTGAAGTCGTAGTCCTCGAGGCGCCATGGGGCCGGGAAGTTCGCGAACCGCAGGCGGCCGGCGTGGCGGCGTGCTTCGGTGGCGTCGACCTCGATGGCCAACAGGCGATGGAGGAACTCGGTGTGGTTCAACTTCTCGGCGGCTGCGGCGTCGAGGGCGGCGGGGAGGGCTTCGGCTGCGGCGGTGAGTTTGAGGTAGGCGAGATGGCCACGCAGCTGTTGGTAGAGCGAATCAGCCGCGCTCATCCGAGCGCCCCCGGTTCGGTGGCACGCCGATACACGTCCAAGTCGATGACGGGGTCCGCGCCCCGCTCGCCGAGCAGGCCCGCCGCGATCACCAGCGCCGCATCCGATGGTGGCCGGTTCAACTTGGTTCGACAGGGCCGGTCCGTGGAGAACGCTGCGAGCACCACGTTCTCGAGTGCTGCGGTGTGCTCAGCCAGCCGGACGGTGCGGTTGGCGCCCCGTGGTGCGAGCAGGTGGCTGCACACGATCGTGCCGGCGGTGGTGGTGATGTCGATCACGCCGGTGCCGTGGCGCCAACGGACCTCGACGGTGCCGCCGACGAGGCCGGGTGGGACCGAGTAGCGGTTGCCCCACACCGACACCAGCGCGTTCGCCGCAACCTGGCGGGCCAGGGTCACCTCGACTGGATAGGCCGCGGCGGGCAGCGCCATGAGCGGCTCCGCATCGGCGAGCTCGCCGACCGTCGAGCCGTCGCGGCGGCGGGCATCGGCGATCTCGGCACAGAACCGGTCCACGCCGGCTTGGGCCTCGATCAGCGAGCTGACCCGGGCGGTGCGCCACCAGCGTTGCGTGGTGAACCCGATCGCCTTCTCCACGACGCCTTTGCGATTGCCGTGACGGGGCGGGCACGGATCCACACCGACGCCGTAGTGCTTGGCGACCGGAGCGAACGACGCCTGGATGCGGTCAGTGCCCGGGACGATCACCGTGGCCATCCGATCCACCCGCCACCGCTTCGCCGTGCCCCCCAGGCGGCCCAGGACCTCGTGGATCCCGACGATCAGATGGGCCTGGTCCATCGACTCGGAGAACCAGCACCGGAACCGACCCGAGTGCGACAACGCCCCCACCAACACAAAGGCCCGCTCACCCCACGGGGTGTCAGGCAGTTCGAGCCAGTCCCACTGGATCTCCTCCCCGGCAGGGTGGTCGATGTCCACATGGGCCCGCCCGTTCGACCCCGAACAGGGCTCACAATGCGGGCGCAGCTGGCGGTCTCGGATCTGGCGGGTGAACGTCTGATAGGAGCGGTCGAAGCCGAGCGCGACGGCCTCGTCGAACAACGTCGTCGCCCACACATGCGGGTCATCGACCAGACGCTGACGCACGTAAGGCTCGAAGCGGTCGAAGGGATCCTCCCCGCTCCGATGGCGCACGCCCGGCTCGCGCGCTCCGGACAGATACGACCGGACCGTCTTGCGGTCACGGCCAACATGACGGGCAATGGCCGAGATCGACCAGCCCCTCTTCCTCAACGATGTGATCTCCACGTCTTCCTCTGGTGTCAACATCGAGACGGGGCTCCTCTCGCCAGCTGATCTGGTCTCGCAACCACCAGCTTGAGAGGAGCCCCACCCCGTCCACATGGACCCGAGGGTGGGGAATTTCAGTGAGCAGGTCTGGGGAGCCCTACGTGAGCGCCATCATCCTGTCGGCCACCAGCGCGGAGCGGGGCACCCTCGGTGCAAGTGTGTGGCCGGCCGTTCAGGTCAGGTTGCGCCTGATGGTCACTTCATCCTGGTCAGTCCACGTGATCGGGAGGTGTCGGCCGCTCTCGGGGTCGGTCGACCGGGTGACTCGCCGTGAGAGACGACTCACGCGACCCGGGAGTCGGCGCTGAAGGTCCGGACGGCTCGAGGCTCCACTACCTCAGCCACCACGTCCGGGCTCATCTTCGCCGCAGGCAATGCGTGGCGACAGCCCCGTCCAGGAGATCGAGGCGTGGGAGAAGGGACTTCATCCAGTGGGTGTACTCGTCATGCGTCATGCACGTGGCGCCCTGAACGAAGGCCCGCCGCTGCCAGCCACCCAGGCTCTGCACGCTCCGGCGGTGCCGCTGGAACCACGGTCGGTGGCCAGCCACTCCCAGAGCTTGAAGCAGCATCGGCCTCGCAACATCATCGGTCACCTCGGGAATGAGACGCACGAGGTCGTCGCGACAGTTCCAGTCAGCGCTCTCGGCAAAGAGGCTCAACAACCACACGCTCTGGTACTCGCGGTGGCTCGACAGCCCCGCTTCGACGGCACCGATCAGGCGGCGCCCGACCTCGGGTCGCTTCGCTGGAGGGGTCACCCGTCTCAGAAAGTTGACCACTTGTGGCAAGACAGGCGTGAGGTAGTCCAGGTTGCTCAGGACCAGATCGAGGGTCGTTGGGTCTTCGAGCTGCGCCAGGCGACGGAGGGCAATCGACACAGCGAACGCATCGAACATTCGGTGTTCGTCGAGTTGTTCGGTGATGACCGAATTCAGATCGAGAGCGTCAAGCTCGTTGACGAGTTCCTCGGGAAGCTCGTCAATCTCGAGCAATGCGTACTTGTCTTCACCTCGGCCGTGCTTCTCGAGCAGTTGGCCCACGCGGTCGGACAACCTGGCTGCGTCCCCCGGGCGATACCATCGAGGTACCGGTCGCGAAACCGCTCCACGCGAATCACGTCAGTCTTTCGCTCGCTCAACGTGAGCCCGTGGTTCTCCTGGAGGTACTCGGCCAGAATGGCGAGAGCTCGGAAGGCCTCCCGTTCCGTGCTCGTGAAGATCCGGAAGTCATCCGAGAATCGGCAGTAGTCGAGGCCCTCGTCCAGAAGCGCGTAGTCCACATCGCTGATGGCGACCTCGGCGAGGATCCGCGTCGCGGCTGGACCGACAGGGACCCCGTACGAAACGCGGAAGTTCCACTGGCCCAGCAGGTTCATGAGTGCGTCTACGTGCTCGGACTTCTCGGTAGCAAGCCGCAGGGCGTTCTCGAGTGGGTGGTGGTACAGCCGGGTGTAGAAGTCGGCGATGTCCGTGACCACGACCCACTCGGCGGATGGCTCGTCACACTTGGCCCGGAGGATGTCCTTGAAGCACTCGAAGTTCCATTCCGGGTCGTAGAGCTGGCCGGGTCCGTCACGATTCACTCGGTGGCTGATCACACGACGTTCCCTCTTGGGAATCCGGTTCGACTCGAGGTCCTTGGCGACCTCGTACACGAGCGCCGCCAGGAGGATGCTGTCGATCGGGTGCAGCTGCGTTGCAAGACGGAACCCGTACCGACTCTTGGGAGTCAACGCTCGACGAAAGTCCCCCACCTGGTGCGTCTCGAGGTCGATCGCCTCCAGCTCAGGAAGGATCGAGGACCATTCGGCGCGAATCGCTGCAAACTCGAATGGGAGCGGGAAGATGTCGGTATCGCCGAAGCGCTCGACATGAGCAAGCGCCCACTTGAGTGAGGCCTTCTTGAGATGCATCTCAGGGGACCGCCCTGCGGGGCTCGCTCAGTTGGTCCAGCTCGACGGGCAGAGAGGCAGCCAGCTCGGAGAACTGAGCGAGAGCGGCTTCGAGCTCCTCGACGATCTCGGCGGCGAGCACGCCAGGGGCCCGGAGGGTGCTTGCATCGTCGAGCGTGTCGTCGCGGAGCCAGGTGATATCGAGGTTGGCCTTGTCGCGACCGACCAGCTCGTCGTAGCCGAAGCGGCGGAAGCGCTCGGACTCGATGCGTTTCGACCGGTCGTCCGGGCAGTAGCCCTCGACGAACTCGGCGAGATCCGCTTCCCGCATCGGGTTCGCCTTGAGCGTGAAGTGCTTGTTGGTGCGCAGGTCGTAGATCCACGTCTCGGTCGTCCAGGCGTCGGCGGCCGCCGGCTTGCGGTCGAAGAACAGGACGTTCGCCTTGACTCCCGGCTTGTAGAAGATCCCCGTCGGCAGACGAAGGATCGTGTGCAGATCGCACTCGGCCAGCAGGCGTCGGCGGATGGTCTCCCCCGCCCCGGCCTCGAACAAGACGTTGTCGGGCAGGACCACTGCGGCGCGGCCGCCGATCTTGAGCATCCCCTTGATGTGCTGGAGGAAGTTCAGCTGCTTGTTGGAGGTGGAGGCCCAGAAGTCGTCGCGCACCACCACGAGGTCGTCGCGTTCGGCCTCGCCCGCCTCGTTCACCATCGTCATCGACGACTTTCGACCGAACGGGGGGTTGGCGGCGATCACATCGAATCGAAGGCCCGGGTCGGTGCGCAGCGCGTCCGACACGGTGACCAAGCTGTCACCCGCCGCAGTGCCGATGCCGTGCAGGAGAAGGTTCATCGCGCACAAACGAGCGGTGCCGTCGACGATCTCCCAGCCGTGCACGGCTTTGTCTCGCAGGAACCGCTTGGCGTCGGCGTCCATCTCGGCGATGTAGCGATCGACGATCCACTCGTGTGCTGCCAGCAGGAAGCCTCCCGTGCCACAAGCCGGGTCGGCAATCGTTTCCCCCGGATCGGGTCGCAGGCACGCGATCATCGCCCGCACAAGCGGGCGCGGAGTGAAGTACTGCCCGGCACCGGATTTCGTGTCGGCGGCGCCGTCCTGGAGGATTGCCTCGTACGCATCACCCTTCACGTCGGCATCGACCGACGTCCAGGTCTCCTCGTTGATCAGGCTCACCACCAGGCGGCGAAGCTTGGCCGGATCCTGGATGTGGTTCTGCGCCTTGCGGAAGATCGTGCCCAACGTGCCGGACTGCCGCCCGAGCGATTCCAGTATGTGGCGGTAGTGGACCTCGAGCTCGTCGCCGTCCCGGTCGAGCAGCGACTGCCAGTCCAGCCCGTACGGCACGACCTCGCCGAGCCCGGCCTTCTTGCGCTCGTCGGCCATCTTCAGGAACAAGAGGCAAGTGAGCTGCTCGACGTAAGCGATCGTCGACACGCCGTCGTCGCGCAGGATGTTGCGGAAGTTGAGGAGCTTCTGCACCAGCTGGTTCGAGTTGGCGCCGGACATCAAACAGCTCCTTCGAGGACGAACCGGGCCTGTTCGACACTGAGCATGTGGAACGGCGTGTTCCACTGCACCCCGTGTGCGACACAGGCATTGGGGATCTTGATCCGCTTGCGACCGTCGCTGATGCGCTCGTGGGTGACGACCGTGTGGCCACCGGCGTAGGCCTGCGCTACGAGGAAGGAGTCGGCGGCATCGGCGAACTCCGCCTTCGCCGCTGGGTCATAGTCCGTGGAGTCGTTGGCCCATCGGTTGACCTCGGCGACCGCTCGGACGTCGGCGGCGGTCAACGCCGCGAAGAACCCACGCCGGGCACGGGCCCAGTCGCTGAGGTCATCGCCACGTTCGATGAGTTCGTCGTAGACCCGGTCGACGCTCTGCACGATGCCGGCAGCGTGCGCGGTGTCGAGCCAGTCCCAGAACGCGGGGCAGAACTCGAACCCGTAGTGGTTGTTCTTGGCCGAGATGAAGACGTTGGCGTCGAGGAGGTAGGCCATCAGCGCACCCCGAGCCGGTCGGCGAGGCCGTCGAACGTGGATGCCTTCTTCAGCCCGAGCAGCCGGAACGCCTCCGTGTAGGAGGTCTGCCCCTCCATCGTGCTGGCGACAAGGGCACGGGCGAAGCGCTTCCCGATCTGGACGGGCTTGGTGTTGTAGTAGTTCCCACCGCTCCCACGCTCGGCAATGATCGCGGCGACTCGCGCCCGTTCGACGCCGAGCTCGTGCAGGTACTCGTCCCACGTCAGCTCTCCCGCCTCGCGGAACCGGCCGAGGATGACCTGCGTGCTCACCCGGAAGTGCTCGGCCAGCGTTTGGAGCTGGCTCGGGATATCGGCGGATGCGTCGAGGTGGGCTCGGAACTCCGCCATCGGGACGAGCAGCTCGGCCGCGACCTGGTTGCACCAGCGCTCGACGGTGTTGTCGCGTACGGATGCTGGGTCGAGATCGGAGAGGGCGGTCTCGCCGAGCCATAGGTGGGCCAGCTCGTGGGCAAGCGTGAACACCTGGGCGGCCTTGGTGTCGGCGCCGTTGACGAACACCAGGGGCGCGTAGGCGTCAGCGAGCGCGAAGCCACGGAACTCGTCCGGGACGAGCTTCCGATGGGTGTCGGACCCGACGATGCCGCTGATCATCACGAGCACGCCGGCCGCCTCTGCGTTCTCGCGCAAGCGGGTCAGCGCATCGTCCCAGGTGCGACACCGAGTCCGGGCCTCGGCGTCCCAGCCCAGTGCGTCGCTCATCTCGGCCGCGGCTCGCTCGGTCGGCGTCGCGGTCGTCGCCGTGCCGACGAAGGCGAGAGGCCGCTCACCGTTGAGCAGCTGGTGATCCCGGTACCACTCCTGGCGAGCCTGGCAGGTGTAGACGACATCGAGGAGATCGGCGGAGACGACCTCGCCGGCGCCGACGGGTCGGTCACCCACCGTGCGAAAGTCCGGAATCGGAACCGGCTCGGCCGGTGGCGTGTCGAGGAAGAAGAACCCGACTGGTGTGTGTGTCTTGCGGGCGAACTCGTCGAGTTGCTTGAGGGTCGGCGCGGTCTCGCCCGCCAGCCACGCCTCGAACGTGGGAAACCGCCGATCCCAATCCTCGTCAGGGATGCCGGAACGAGCGCGCGCCCATTCCAGCAAGGGAGGTGGAACCTCGACTCGGCCACTCATGGCTGCGCACCTCCTCGGGATTCTCTGACCACAGCACCGCTCGACGGTACCGGGTGGGTGTGACGGCCCATCATGCCGTTGCCTTCGCCCGGCGCTGCTTCGGCTTCGGGGTCGCCGCCCGCTCGGCCCGAATCCGCTCCAGCAGGACCGACGCCGGCTCATCGGTCGGGTCCTGGGGGACGAGCCTCCCTTCGAACGCTGCCTTCAGCACGGACCGGCGGAGGCCCGCCGACACCTCGAGCCCCGCGTCGACTGACCGCTCGCACGCGTCAAGGAAGGACATCTGGCGTTCGACCTCGGCGACGATCCGGGTCTGCTCATCACGCGGTGGCACCGGAAGGCGCACCTCCGAAAGCATTGACTGGTTGACCTTGTAGATGCCCGCAGTCGTCCGAGCCTGGGGCTCTAGCTGCTCACGGACAACAGCCGAGTTCCAGATCAGAGCGAGCAACGATGGGTCGAGTATCGCTTCCGGCACCCGGATTCGAATGAGCGTGTCTGGATAGGCCACCGCGTCTGGCTCCCCGTCAACGAGACCTCCCCGACCGACGAGGCCCAGTGAACCGTTACCCCGCGATACGAGGAAGTCCCCACGTCGCACGAGATACTTCGCGGCATCCACAGCCTCCCATTCGCCCTCCTTACGCTCCGCTAGATCAACGCGCCCGTCTCGGAGACACGTCAATCGCAGGACAGGAAACCCCCCAGCGCGGGATCGGACCGATCGGCCGTTTGCGAGCGCCTCAGAAACCACGTCGGAAACTCTCACCGTGGCCCATGTCGGCGGGAGCTCGTTGGGTACCTCCGGGGCCAGCTGCACGCCGAGGTCGGCGAGGACCTTTGATGCGGGGCTCTCGGTCAAGTCCTGGGTGACGATGCTGCCGGTCACGGCCGCAGCGAGGATCGCGTCTCGCATTCGGCTGAGAAGCACGCGGGCCGTTCGAAGCCCAGCCTCACCGGCGCCGAGTTTGGAGAACGCCTCCTCGATCGCTTCCACGATCCGCTCCTGCTCGGCCAGCGGCGGAACGGGCAGCTCAAGTGTGCGGAGTTCGCCAAGGTTGACACGAGGTCGACCGACGCCCTTGATCGACTCGCCAACGCGCTCCCGCGTCTGAGGCGCGTTCAGTACCCACATGAGAAGGGTCGGATGGACTGCGTCGCCCGGCCGGACTCGGATGCAGTCCGCCTTGACGATGGCGGGACCGAGCGACTCAGGGGCGAGACATGCACGAGGTAGCAGCTCACCAAGCGACGCGACCAGCACGTCGTTCGGCTGGACGGAGTGCTTCGCCAGGCGCTCGAAGTGTTCTGTCGAAATGTGCGCCTTCTCATCACGGAAGGCGCCGTCGCCGATGTTCTGGAGCCGGACGACCCGTGGCCCAGCTTCGGTGTAGTGCTCGGTCTTGAGGTTGGAGCCGAACGGACCGTCGGTCACTCCGCCGGGCGCCGCGAGTTCCTCAACGGTCGCCAGACCCCAACCCGCCGGGAGCTCGGTCACGCGACCAGCTCCTGGGTCAGCTCGTCGAGCAGCGGGGCGAGGCGGCCGGCGAAAGCGGTGTTGGCGCGGCCGTAGCCGCCGTGGCCGACGAAGGGTTCGAGTTCGAAGTCGTCGGGCGCGATCGCCAGCGACGTGGCCAGGTGGTCCTTGATGCGGGAGAGCCACAAGGCCTGCTCATCTGTGAAAGTGGTGCCGGCCTGGGTCTGCTGGGCGAGCCAGCCCGCGAAGCGCTCGTCGACGGTGAGCGGGTAGGCGACGAGGTCACGCTCGGGGTCGAGAGCCTTGCGGACCAGCGAGATCAGGTTGGTGAACTGGGTGCCGGCCGACCCTCGGACCCGCGATGCTTCGAGCGCTTCGTACGCGGCCCAGAGACGCTCGGGTGTCCAGTTGTAGGGCGGGCGACCGATGGCGGCGGCCAGCTCCTTGATCGCCTTCAGAGTCAGGCGCTTGTCGTAGGGGCGGGAGTAGAGGATCTGCAGGGCGTCGATGTCGTCACGGTGCTGCGCGACGAACGCCTGCCACGACTCGACCGTGGCTTGAGCCCGGTCGGTGGCGTCCCGGGAGAAGCCGGCGTCGAGCACCTCATCCTTCGAGGTCTCGTCGAGCACCTGGGAGTAGCTGCGGCGCACGTCGAGGAGCTTTGTCCGAAGCGCCGGGCGTTCGGCCAGCACCCGGCACGCCTTTTCGATCAGCTCCATCCGAGCCTCGTGGACCTGATCGTCAGTGGGATCGGCGCCGCCGTTACCTTCGGCGGCCTTGGTCCACGCCTGGTCGATGTCGACGGCCTCGGTGAGGAGCCGGACGACGACGGACAGGTCGATGCCGTCTGTTGCTTCGGCGAGCTCCTTGCGGTCCTCGGGGGTGATGACCCGGTCGAGGCGAGAGAGGCGGCCGGCGATCGAGGACACGACGTCGGGGTCACGAACACCGGCAGCGACCTGGTCGAGGAGCTTCTTGAGCGACTCGGTCTTGCGGCGGTCGAGGGGGCGGAACCTGTCAATAGGTAGCTGCTGGGGTTCTATGCGGATTGGATGGATGGCTTGTTGATCCAGGCCTTGGTGGGGACCTGGGCCGGGGTGGGCCGGCGGGTGAAGCGTTCGGGGTGAGCGACGGCGGCGGCGTCGAGGACGGCTTGGCGGTGCTCGACGATGGCGTCTGCGCGGCCGTCGTGGAGGTCGGCGGGCCGTAGGTAGCCGATGCCGGAGTGGTAGTGAACGTGGTTGTACCAGTGCACGAACCGGCGCATCCACGCTCGGGCAGCATTGATGGAGTCGAACCGGTCGGGGTAGTCGGGCCGGTACTTGAGGGTCTTGAAGTGCGCTTCGATGAACGGGTTGTCGTTGGAGACCCTGGGCCGGCTGTGGGACTTGCCGACGCCGAGCTCGTTGAGCAGTTCGGCGACGGTCCCGGCGATCATTGGTGAACCGCGATCAGCGTGGATGACGAGCTGGTCGCGGTCGACGCCGTAGCGGCGACACGTTTCGGTGATGAGGCGGCGGGCGTGGGTCTCGGACTCGGTTTCGTGGATCGACCAGCCAACGACCTTGCGACTGAAGATGTCGATGATCGTGTACCCGTAGTACTTGACGCCCTTGGTCGGGCCTCGAAGGGCGGTGATGTCCCAGGTCCACACCCGATTCGGGGCATCGGCCTCGAGTCGTGGAACTCCGTAGGCACCGGCTCGTTGGTGCCCGCCACGGCGCCGTTCACGTACCAGGCCGCGTTCTTCGAGTACCCGGTACATCTGGCGTTCCGAGCACAGGTAGGTGCCCTCGTCGAGCAGCGTCGAATACACCTGCGCCGGCGCCAGGTCGACGAAGCGCTCCGAGCACAGCGTCTCGATGATCAGGTCCTTCTCCGCGGCGGTCAACGACGCCGGATGAGGCCGACGCTCTTTAGGTTCGGCTGGTGGCGGCACCACCAGGCGTCCCTCGGCGCGTTGGCGCCGGTAGTGATAGGACCGCTCTGCGGTCCCGAACGCGTTGCACGCCGCCTTCACACCGACCTTCGAGGCGAAGCGAGCGATGTGCGTGTCGAGGTCGGTCACGGCTTCGGGTCGGCGCTCTTGCGGGACATCTCCGACAAGAGCGCCGATACTTTTCCCTGCGCGTCGATCAACTCCTGCGCCGTTTCCAGCCGCTGCTCAAGCGCTTTGACCTGGTCACGGAGTCGGATGTTCTCGGCCCGCATCGGGTTGCCCTTCGGGCCCGGCTTCTTCGCGCCCATCGCTTCGAGGGCGCCCTTGTCGCGCTGGTCACGCCACGCCGAGATCAACGACGAGTACAAGCCTTCCCGGCGCATGATCTCGCCTCGCTCGGACTTCGAGTCCGCAGCGTCGAGTTCAGCCAGGACCCTCAACTTGTACTTCGCCGAATAGGCCTGACGCGCCGGGCGAACCTCAGGATCCGGGCCAGAGCGCGACTCCATGGACGCAACAGTAGTAGTGGACATTCCTGCTTCTCATTCCTCGCCCTACAACACGGAACTGGCTCTACAAGCCAGCAGCTACCACTCTGTCAGAGAGGGGGTTCGTGTCGTTGAACTCGGCCTCGGTCACGCCGACGGCGTCGACGATCACGAAATGGGTCTTGGCGGTGGCGTCGGCCGAGACGGCCTGGAGATCGTTCGGGTCGATGATCCGAACACCGCGGCCCTTCATCTGCTCGAAGAAGTTTCGGGACCGAACCTGGCGCATGAACATGACGCACTCGAGCGGACGCACGTCGGTGCCGGTGGCGATCATGTCGACGGTCACGGCGATGCGCGGGTTGAAGCTGTTGCGGAACAGGTTGAGCAGGTCCTCGGGCTTGGTCCCGGTCGTTCGGTAGGTGATCTTCACCGCGAAGTCGTTGCCCCGACCGAACTCCTCACGGCAGATCCGCACGATGTCATCAGCGTGGCTGTCGTCCTTGGCGAAGATCAGGGTCTTCGGAACCTCGCTGCGCCCCGGGAAGATCCCGCCCTCGTCGAGCGGCTTGAAGAGGTTGTCGCGGAACGTGCGGATCACCGTGCGGATCTGATCGACGGCCACCACGTCACGATCGAGCTGTTTCGCGTCGTAGACGACGTCCTCGTCGAGCTTCTGCAGCCGGACCTTGCGGGTCTCGCGTTCGCGGAACCTCGTGACCAACCCGGCCTCGACGGTGGACCCCTGCTCGCTGATCCTGGTTCGGATCCGGTAGACGTCGAAGTCGACGTTCACCCCGTCGGCGACCGCTTCCGCGTGGCCGTACTCGACGACCAGGTTCTGGTTGAAGAACCCGAACGTCTGCTTCGCCGGCGTGGCGGTGAGCCCGACGAGGAAGGCGTCGAAGTACTCGATGACCTGGCGCCACACGCCATAGATCGACCGATGGCACTCATCGACGATCACCACGTCGAACGCTTCGATCGGGATCGCCGGGTCGTAGGTGACCTCGACCGGCTGGTCCGGCTCCAGCTCGGCACCCGACTTCTCGTCGACGTCCTCCGGCAGCTCCTCCTCGCCCCGCAGCATCGAGAACAGGCGCTGCACGGTGGTGATGACGACCCGGGCGGCCGGGTCGATGCGGTTCGAATTCAACAGCTGGACGTTGTAGAGGTCGGTGAACCGGCGACCATCCCCCGGAGTGGAGAACTGCTGGAACTCCCGCAGCGTCTGGCGGCCGAGGTTGGCCCGGTCGACCAGGAACAGCACCCGCTCCGCCCCGGCCGTCTGCACCAACCGGTAGGCGAGGTTGGCGGCCATGAACGTCTTGCCCGATCCCGTCGCCATCTGGGCCAGCGCCCGGGGATGGTTGTGCACCATCGACCCTTCGATGCGGTTGATCGCCTCCACCTGGATCCGCCGCAATCCCTCCGGGCCGACGGGGCCGAGTCGATCGAGGCGCGCTCTCAGCGACCCGCCTTCGGCGTCGTCGGCCCAGTGGCGCAACCAGCGGGCGAGGGTCTCGGGCCGGTGGAACGTGAGCACCGACCGGGAGCGGGGCTCGGGGTCGAACCCGTCGGTGAACATCGTCTCGTCGCCGGTCGACTCGTACAGGAACGGCAACGGCGACACGACTGCGGTCAGCGCTGGCGGGAGGCCGGCAGCGTACTTGGCGGTCTGCGGCTCCACCCCTGCCAGCGGTGTGCCCGACGGCTTCGCCTCGATGGCACCGACGGCCTTGCCGCCAACGAACAGCAAGTAGTCGGAGCGGCCATGGCCCGTTGCCATGGTGAACTCCCGTACCGCCACTCCCTGCCCGGCGTACAGGTTCATCCCTGCTCGGCCCTGCACGAGCCAACCGCAGGCAACGAGCTGGCGGTCGATCTCCACCCGGGCGCGAGCTTCGGCCGCGAGATACACGTCTTCGGTCACGCGCTACCGGTCCCTGCCCCCGTCGTCATGCCCACAACTTAGGAGGTTGCATGAAGAGGCAACCGCTATCCACGGGGCGCTGGAGCGCTCAGCGACGTGCCGACACTTCCCGCTCGTCTGGTCGGCTCCTACTCGCCTTCGCTGGAGTCCTCGATCCCGAACGCTGCCAGAAGGCGCCGATGCAGCTCTGCGAACACCTCCGCACCGTCTGGACTACTGATCCGCCCCTCCTCATCGACATCCTCGCCATCAGCAAGATCGCCCCACGAGGATTCCACCACCGTCTGCGCAACACGCACCTTGCTCACGGGCTGAAGTCCCTTGCCCTTGCACCAGTCCTCAATCGCCTTCGACCGACCAGTCAGCGGCAGACCATCTTCGGCAAGGACGGCACCGTTCCAGAAGGGGCCGCCTTCGCGGTTCACGGCGGAGAGCAGTATCGCGAAGTCAACGCCATCCTCCGGAGTGAATCCTTCCCCACCGACAGCTGCTAGATCGATGATTCGAGATTCATCGATGCCCGACTCTCGAAGATTCTTACTGTGGGTGCGCCCGCCTTCGTCGCCGTCGACCAGATAGATCACTCGCCCGCCCTCCTCGTCGAGCTTGCTGAGATACTCAGGGGGTGTGTTGGCGATGCCTGGAGCGACTCGGTACGGGAGCACATCCACACCAGCTGCCTCCCGAAGCAGCGTCGGCAGCATCACTGCGTCAGACGCGCCCTCGGCGACCACGAGCAGGCGAGGGATCGCAAACGGGAGAGTCGAGGCACCGAGCCCGAAGAGCAACGGCGTGAAGCCCGGTCCTGAGGTCCAGAAGGAGTTGTTGATCTCACTTCGCTGCCGCCCTGGAACGGGAACAACCGCACGAACCCCTCGACCCAGATCAGGAGGCAGCGCGCCTGCCGAATGGGTTGAGTAGATGACCTGTTCCGCAATCTTCTGACGCGACAGCACGTCGACGACATCGGCTTGTGCGGCGTAGTGGAGGTGGGTCTCGATCTCATCGATGAGCACGAGGGGCCGCTCGTACTGCCGATGGGCGAGGAACGACACAAGTGCGACGAACCACTGGAAGCCAGCGCTGCGCTCGGAGAGCTCTACAAAGTCTTCGCCACCCTCAGACCGCACGAGGAGCCTGACGAGCAGCCCATCCGTATCGAGCTGGAGACATACGTCGGATTGCCCGTAGCTCTGGAGGAAGACCTCCTCGAGCTGGCGGTTCGCGTTCTCTCTCAGCAGGCGCACGGTCCCGTGATCGCCCGCCTCGATCGCTCGCCTGAGTTCCCCCACATCGAGGCCTGCGAGTGCCGCAACATTTGCGAGAGCAGCAGGCAGCTCATCGCCGATCTCCTGGAGGTCGTACTCCGTCCGGAGGTCGCGGTCTTCGTCGCCGAACTCAATGATCGTTGGGAGTCGTCCCCGGATGACGTTGATGACTTGGCTGAATGGACTGGGCAGCGACTCGTGAGTTGCGACGTCACGGAGATTCTGTACCGCGGTCGCCCGTGCCGAAGCTCGCAGGTCGCGTTCGGACTGTGCACGAGCCTTCTCCTCCTCGTCCTCATCACCTGATTCATCAGTCTCAGACGCCGGTTCCTCGTCGATCACCGCCTCGATCTGAGTTCGACGGCTTGATCTGGCCCCGGGGTGCTGGTCTGATCTGGCCCCAGCTGGCGGGTGAACTTAGCGGCTGGTGAGCCTGTAGCTGGTGGTGCCGGTCTGGATGATGTGGGCTCGGTAGGTGATGCGGTCGACGACGGCGGCGGCGAGGCGCTTGTCGGTGAAGGTCTTGGACCATTCGCTGAACGGTGCGTTGGTCGCAATGGCCACCGACGCGCGTTCTTCTCGTTCGGTGAGGATCTGGAAGAGCAGCTCGGCGGAGTGGGCGTCGAGGTGGACGTAGCCGAGTTCGTCGATGGCGAGGAGGTCGTAGCGGCCGTAGCGGGCCACGACTCGGGAGAGCTTGTGGTCGTCGGCGGCTTCGGCGAGTTCGTTGGCGAGCTGGGCGCAGGTGACGTAGCGGGCCCGCAGTCCGTTCTCGGCTGCGGCGAGGCAGGTGCCGATGAGGAGGTGGCTCTTGCCGGTGCCGGAGTTGCCGAGCAGTACGACGGGTTCGTTGTTGGCAACGAAGCTGCCGTCGCGGAGAAGGGCGATCGTGGCAGGGGTGATGTTCTCGTTGGCGGCCAGGTCGAAGTCATCGAGGGTCTTGATCCGGGGCAGCTTCGCTTCGTGGACCCGGCGGGCTCGTCGTCGTTCGTGACGGACGTCGAGCTCGATGCGCAGGGCTTCGGCGAGGAACGTCGGGTGGGAGATCCGCCGTCGGGTGGCGTCATCGAACACGTCGCCGAGCACCGGGGCGAGTCCGGTGAGCGCGAGCTGCTGGCAGGCGTCGACCGCGGTGGCGGTGTCGGTGATGGTCGTGGCTTTGGTCATGGGGTTGGGTCTTCCTGGGTGGGTTCGATGGTGAGGAGCTGGTCGTAGATCGACAGGTCTGGGACCCGCTCGACCGGCCCGGACTGCGGTTCGGGTTCGAGGTGCTCGATGGCCCGGCGGGTCTCGACCGCGACCACGCCGGCGTCGACGCTGTCGATCGACAGGGCGGCTCGGATCCCGCTGATGACGTGGTCGTTGTCGTGGTGGCGGTGCAAGAGCAACACGTCGCACAGGGCGCGGGTCCCGGCGGTGTCGCCGTGGCGGCGACGGGCAAGGTCCCAGAACTGTTGGTGTTCGGGTCGGAACCGGCCACTCGATCGGGCCTGGCCAAGCGCGGTCGCGGATGGGAACGCTCCGGGGCGTCGCCACAGCACCTCGAGGTAGTGGTCCAAGTCGAGGTGCTCGCTGCGCCGGTGAACCCCGCGGGCATGAGACGCCACGATCGTCGCGTCGGCGACGATCGTCACGGTCTCGGCGCCCAGCTCGATGGTGACGCGCTGGCCGACCAGTCGGGCCGGAACGGAGTAGAAGCACTGGCGCACACACACCCGGGCCTTGGTGTCGACCCGGGCCGACAGTCGTGTCACCGCCGCGAACCGCTCGCCGGGCAGCACCCACAACGCCGGACGCTCGAGCGCGGCGAGGCTGTGCACTCGGTCCCCAGACCCTGGCCCTCGCCCGGTCACCCAGCGTTGCCCATCAGCGGTGTCGCATGCCTCGAGGTGGGCGTTGAGATCAGCGAGCGTGGCGAACGCGGGGACCGGGGTCAGGTGGTTGCGGCGGAACCGGCCGATGTCGCCCTCGACGCCGCCCTTCTCATGGGCCCCGGCGATGCCCGGCTCGCAGAAGAACGACTCGAACCCGTAATGCGAGCGCAGCGCGATGAACCGTTCGTTCTCGGTGCGGTCCCGGCCCTTCAAGATCTTCGTCGCTGCGGTCTTCAAGTTGTCGTAGCGGACCAGGCGAGGGACCCCGTCGAAGCGTTCGAACGCCCGCACGTGCGCGTCAGTGAAGGACTCCTGGGCCTCGTTCACATAGGCCCGGTGGAACGCCGCGGTGGAGAACGCCAGCCACATCGAGAACAGGTGCAACGTGACGGTCTCGCCGCCTATCACCGCGTCGAACTTGCCCCAGTCGACCTCGGCCTCAGCACCCGGCAGTCGGGTCTGAGGGACGAACACCTTCGCCGGGGTGCCGACCTCGGTGGCGATCTCCACGCGGATCTTGGCCACCACCGTCCGGCACTGGGACTCCGAGATCAACACGCCCTTCTCCTCGGCCAGGCGGTCACGGATCCGCTTCGCCGTGTGGCGCTGCTTGGGCGGCGCGTCGCGGTCCGCGACCAACACCTCACGGATCCAGGCGTGCCACGCCCCCGTCAACGGGGCAGAACGCACCGGGACCTTGCGGGGTGCGGGCTCCGGCGACGCCAGCGCCGCACGGACATCTCGCCGGTGCACTCCAAAGCGGGCCGCCAACGCCCGGATCGACAGCCCCTCGTCACGCCGAGCGAGACGAACCTTCTCGTACAGCTCCACCTTCGACAACCGCTTTCCCCTCACCTCGGACACCGAGGCAAGGCAACGACAACAGGGCCAGGTGGGGCCAACTCAGACCGTCGCGACACCCCCAAAGTGGGGCCAAATCAGACCGTCGTTCTCACCTGGCACTGCCACACGAACCGTC
>WBZL01000181.1_pt1 | contig 68731 bp, 76 predicted proteins | sample 5204291 | NCBI WGS metagenome assembly WBZL01 (sample SAMN12344345, study PRJNA552823) | activated sludge metagenome | biome: Activated sludge suspended growth; feature: Nitrification reactor; material: Wastewater; isolation source: activated sludge from nitrification reactor of wastewater...
GGAAGCCGCCGAAGTCCTGCGCCGCGCGCTGCCCCCTCAGGGCGACATTTTCGTCGAGAAGGTGCCGACCAAGTATCCGCAAGGATCGGAGAAGATGCTCATCACGGCGCTCTTCGGCGTCGAGGTTCCCTCGGGCAAGCTGCCGCTGGCACTGGGCATGGTGGTGCACAACGTCGGCACGCTGGCATTGCTCGGGCGCCTGCTGCCGTCAGGGCAGGGGCTCGTCGAGCGCGTCGTTACCGTGGCCGGCCCCGGCGTATCGCGACCCGGCAACTATCGCGTGCCGATCGGCACGCCGCTGTCCTTCGTGCTTGCGCATGCCGGCGCACAACTTTCGGGCGGTGGCAAGGCGCGCCAAGTGATCCTCGGCGGCCCGATGATGGGGCAGTCGGTCGCCTCGCTCGACGTGCCGGTGACGAAAGGCGTGTCCGGCGTGCTGGTGTTTCGCGGCGAGGACATGGCGGCGAACGAGGGGCGCAAGACCTATCCCTGCATCAAGTGCGGCGAGTGCGTCGAATCCTGCCCGATGGGCCTCAACCCGTCGACGCTGGGCATGCTGGCCGCCCGGCGCGAGTACGACCTGATGGGGGAAAAGTACCATCTCGGCGACTGTTTCGAGTGCGGCAGCTGCACCTGGATCTGCCCCTCGAACATTCCCCTGGTGCAGCAGTTCCGCATCGCCAAGCAGATCCTGCGCGAAAAGGCGGTGGCGTGAGCGCAACTACGGAAATCCGCAGCGCGCCGCACATCAAGAGTCCGCGCAGCGTCGAGCAGATCATGCGCAACGTGGTGTTCTCGCTGCTGCCGGTGTGCGCCTTCTTCGTCTATCAGTACGGCATTTCGGCGGCGGCATCGATCCTCGTCGTCACCGCGGCCTGTTTGATCACAGAGCGCCTGTTCGTCCGCCTCGGCGGCCAGGCGGGAGATCTCTCGGATTACTCGGCCACCATCACCGGCGTCCTGCTGGGGCTGACTTTGCCGCCGGGCTTTCCGTTGTGGATGGGTTTCGTGGCGGGTTTCACGGCCATCGCCCTGGGCAAGGCGCTGTTCGGCGGCATCGGCTTCAACGTCTTCAATCCGGCGCTGGTGGGGCGGGCCTTCGTGCAGGCAGCCTTTCCCTCGGCGATCGCCACCTATACGCCTTCCTTCCTGCCGGGGCGTTTCACGGAATTCATTCCGTCCTCGCTGGCTTGGCCGCTGATGGCGCCCGCCGATACGGCGGCCTGGCTGAAGGGCATGCAAATCGATGCTTGGACCGGCGCCACGCCGCTGGCGAAGTGGAAGTTCGAGGGCACCCTGACCGATGCGGCGGATCTGCTGACGTCGCTGGCCGGCCACATGGCGGTAGGGCCGTCCCCGGCCCTGATCCTGCTCTGCGGCGCCTATCTGGCGTTGCGCCGCTTCATGGACTGGCGCATCCCGGCGGCCATTCTCGGCAGCGCCGGACTGACCGCCTGGCTGATCTACGCGATCGGCGGCACGAAGTATCCCGACCCATTTTTCATGCTGTTCTCCGGGGGCTTGATCCTCGGCGCCGTGTATATGGCCACCGACATGGCGACTTCGCCGGTGACGCCGCGCGGCATGTGGCTGTATGGGAGCCTGATCGGCGTGCTGACCGTGATGATCCGCTATTACGGCGGCCTGCCCGAAGGCGTCATGTACGCCATCCTGATCGCCAACGCGGCGACGCCGCTGATCGAGCAGATCACCCAGCCGACGCCGTTCGGCAAGGGCGCATCGATCCGCGCGGGCCGCTCCGCCTCGTATACGCTGCATCCGGACTACATTTCGCGCGAGGAGGCCGCGGCGAAGACGTCGAAGAAGCGCTTTTTCAAGAACAAGCCGAAGAAGTCATGAATCCAGGCGATCAGGCGCCCCAGGCCACATCCGCAGCTTCGCTGGTGAAGACGCTGGGACTCGTCTCCGCGCTGTGCGGCATCATCATCGTCGGTGCCTATCAGGGAACCTACGAGGCTGCTGCAGCCAATCGCCGTCTTGCGCTCGAGCGCACGGTATTCAAGATTGTTCCCGCGGCGACATCCATGACCGAATGGCAGGCCTCTGCCGCAGGCATCCGCCCGGCCGGCAGCGATGCCACTGCCGGCGCAATCAAGTTCTATGCGGCGTACGCCGCTGACGGCAGCCTGGCCGGTATCGCGGTCGAAGGCGCGGCGAAGGGCTACGCGGACGTGGTGAGGATTCTGTACGGCTACTCGCCCGACTGCCAGTGCATCAACGGCATCGGCGTGGTGGCGATGAAGGAGACGCCCGGCATCGGCGACAAGATCATCACTGACGAAGCTTTCCTGGCCAACTTCAAGGCGCTCGACGTGAAGCTTGACCGCGAACTGGCGAGGCTGGCCAACGAAGTGAAGGTCGTCAAGCAGGGGAGCAAGTCGGAGGCCTGGCAGATCGATGCCATTTCCGGGGCGACGGTGACCTCCCGTGCGGTGGGCAAGGCGATCAACGACAGCGCGCAGGCGCTGCTGCCGAAGCTGCTGCCGCAGATCGAGCAATTGCGGAAGAAGAAATCATGAAAGATCTTTCCCGGGCCCGGAACTTCGACGAGTTCATGGAGGGCATCTGGCGCCAGAACCCGGTGTTCGTCATGGTGCTGGGCATGTGCCCGGCGCTGGCGGTGACCGTCTCGGCGGTGAACGCCCTGGCGATGGGCTTCGCCACCACCTTCGTGATGGTCTGCTCCTGCCTGCTGGTGTCGCTGATGCGCAAGCTGGTGCCGAAGGAAGTGCGCATCGCCACCTACATCGTCATCATTGCCACCTTCGTCACCGTGGTCGATTACGTCATCCAGGCGGTGAGCCTGGAACTCTACGAGGCGCTTGGCGCCTTCATCCAGCTCATCGTGGTGAACTGCATCATCCTCGGCCGCGCCGAGGCGCACGCCTCGAAGCACCCGCCGGCGACGGCGATGCTCAATGCGCTGGGCATGGGCATTGGCTTCACCATCGGCCTCTTCGCCCTGGGCGGGGTGCGCGAGATCCTCGGCGCCGGCAAACTCTTCGGCGTGTCGCTGTTCGGCGCGAACTTCCAGCCCTGGGTGGTGATGGTGCTGCCGCCGGGCGGATTCTTCGTGCTCGGCGCCTGGCTGCTGCTCTTTTCGGCGCTCAGGCGCCGCAAGGAAGCGCGCCTAGCGGCTTCGGGAGGCGGCCATGGCGCCTGAATCGCTCAGCCAGATCTTTCTCTCCGCCGCGCTGGCCAATAACTTCGTGCTGGCGATGTTCCTCGGCCTGTGTCCCTTCCTCGGCGTATCCGCGCGCATGGACACGGCCTTCCCGATGGGGCTGGCCTCGGCCTTCGTCATGCTGGTGGCCTCGCTGTGCGCTTTCGGCCTGAACCTGTTGCTGTCGATGTTCCAACTGGAGTTCCTGCGCCTGATCGCCTACATCGTGGTGATCGCCTCGGCGGTGCAACTCGTCGAGATGATCCTGAAGAAGCACAGCCCGGCGTTGTTCCGCGCGCTCGGCATCTACCTGCCGCTGATCACCACCAACTGCGCCGTGCTCGGCGTGGCATTGTTTCAGACGGCGCGCGAATACAGCTTCCTGCAGTCCCTGGCCTTCAGCCTGGGGGCCGGCGCCGGCTTCACGCTGGCGCTGGTGCTGATGGCCAGCATGCGCGAACGCCTGCAGCTCTCGGACGTACCCGGCGTGGTGCAAGGCACCGCCCTCTCGCTCATGCTGGCGGGGCTGCTGTCGATGGCCTTCATGGGTTTTGCCGGCCTGGGCGCATGATGGGAACCTATCTCATCACGATTGGGCTGATCTTCGCCCTCCTGGCGCTCGGCATCCTGGTGCAGCGGCTGTACCGTCGGTTCGCACAGCGCCATCCGGAACTGGGCCCATTCCGCAGCGAGCAAGACGGCTGCGGGTCCTGCACGTCGGGCAGCGGCTGCAGCCGCTCTTCCTGCTCCACCAACCTTGAATAATTTCTTCCATTCGGCGCGTCGGGATTGGGCGACACTCGCCGCCGACCCATTTGAAGTCTAAAATGGCTGCACAGGCCTTGCGGCTGAAGTGAAGGGGTGTCCTGAAAGGGATATGCTGCCGGGGAGGTGGCTCCCCGACCTGGGCTCGAACCAGGGACACACGGATTAACAGTCCGTTGCTCTACCAACTGAGCTATCGGGGAAATGCCGAGGCGCGAATGGTAGACACTTAGCAGAAGTGCGTCAAGCCGTAGGCGTGTAGAATCAGCGCGATTACTTGGTTGGCATAAAAAATGGACAAGAACACAGTCTTCGTCAAGACCAAGGAAGGTGAAGAGGCGGTGCGCCAGCGCACGCGCCTGGTCCAGCGCAACCTGCGCAACATCCTCATCATGGTCGATGGCCATGCAACCGTGGCCGATCTGGCCAAGCGATTCGGCGACGAGAACGCGGCGCAATCCGCTTTGGCCGAGTTGCAGGCTAGCAGCCTGATTGCGGAATCGAGCAATCCGATCGATCCGGATGGCACGTTGCCGCCGGAAGATCTTGGGGACATGGCCGAGGATCTGCCTGTCCTAACCCGGGAGATCGAGCCGGATGCTTCACGCTCTCCCGGCGCCTCGCCTGAACCGCAGCCGATACCGCAACCGGTCATCGAGGCGATAGAACTGCCGGAGCCGGAGTACGAGTCCCTGCCACCGCCTCCCGGGGCGGTTGCGCCCCCCCAACGGGCATCGCAACCGGTCGAATCGGGGCCGGGCTGGGTCGCGCGCATCAAGGCGCTGCTTGCGCGCCAGCAGAGGGGGCCGACGATGGCTTCAGCTGAGCTGGAACCGATCGTTAGCGGCACGAACCCCTTCTCTTGGCCGGTTCGCGCGCTGCTTGCCGCCTTGGGAGTCGCCGTCCTGTCGGCACTGACTTTGGTGCTGTATCCCTATGGCCGCCATCTGCCGGACATCGAACGCAGGGCCTCGGCCATGCTGCAGGACCCGGTGAAGATCGGCGACCTGGGATTTTCTTTCCTGCCGCGTCCGCACTTCGCCTTGCGGGGCATCAGTGTTGGCAAGGATGCCCAACTGACCATCGCGACCGTGCGCGCAGTTCCGGATTTCCTTTCGCTCCTGAGCGAGAAGAAGGTTTTTCAAGAACTGCAATTCGAGAAGGTGTCCGTCAAGGGTTCCGGACTAAGTCGGCTGGCGCTGGCCGGCGCCGGCGATCGCGCAGGCGTGGACATTCGCCACATTACCCTGACGAACCTGAGTCTGACGGTCGGCGATGCGCTCCTGGGCGGCTTCAGCGGGGAAGTGATGATGAGCGCTGCAGGCGCTGCCGAGAAAATCCTGCTGCGCAACGCCGACAATACGCTCAAGCTGGAATTGCAGCCGATGGCCGATGGGTATCGGATTTCGGCGATCGGCAGCAACTGGAAAGCCCCCTTCAAGCCCAGCCTGACTTTCCAGTTTATCGACGTGAGCGGAGAGCTGCGGGACACGCGCCTTGACCTGAGCAAAATCGAAGGCCGGGCCTATGATGGACAGGTCGAGGGCAAGGCCATCCTTGAGTGGGCGGGTGGCGCATCGCTTGCCGGCAACCTCGATATCAAGCACATGAATGCGACAAAATTGCTGTCGGCCCTCGGATCGGATCTTTCTGCCGAGGGAGAGTTGACCGCCCGGCTCCGGCTCGAAGCGAAGGCGGACAAACTCGCCCAGTTGGCGGATGCGTTGCGCACCGATGCCTCGTTCGAAATGAAACGCGGCGCGGTGAAGGGATTCGATCTGGGCGAGGCCGCGCGCAGGACCGGAAGTGCGCCGACGCGAGGCGGCGAGACGAAATTTGAGCAGATGACGGGCACGCTCCTGTGCGCACCGAAAGTCTGCCGCGCCGGCAATCTGCGGCTCAGTTCCGGCCTGTTCAAGTCCAGCGGCAACCTCGTCATAGCCGAAAATGCGCAGCTGAGCGGAGGCGCGGATGTCGAGCTCAGGAGTTCTGCTGCGATACTGAGGATGCCGCTGACCATCAGCGGCACGGCGAAGGACCCGCTGCTGACCCCGGGACGGGGCCGATAGGTCTGCGTCGGCAGGCAATAAAACGGGCGCCCGGGCGCCCGTTTCACGATCGGTGAATCGTTCTCATTTTCTGATGACGGCGGCGATCGCGTCGGCGACGTAATCGAGGTTCTTCGTGTTCAGCGCGGCAAGGCAGATGCGCCCGGTTCCGACGGCATAGATGCCGAACTCGGTTTTCAGACGCTCCACCTGGTCGGCCGTCAGGCCGGTGTAGGAGAACATGCCGCGCTGCTGGGCGACGAAGGAGAAATCCTGCGTCACGCCGCGCGCCTTGAGCTTGTCCACCAGGCCGATGCGCATGGCGCGGATGCGGTCGCGCATGCCGGCCAATTCCTCTTCCCACATCTTGCGTAGTTCCGGACTGGAGAGCACGGCCGCCACCACGGCGCCGCCATGCGTCGGCGGGTTCGAGTAGTTGGTACGGACGACACGTTTCACCTGCGACATCACGCGCGCCGATTCATCCTTGCTCGCGGTAACGATGGACAGCGCACCGACGCGCTCGCCGTAGAGCGAGAAGGACTTCGAGAAGGAGCTGGAGACGAAGAACTGCAGGCCGGAAGCGGCGAACAGCCTGAGGGCGAGGGCGTCTGGCTCGATGCCGTCGGCGAAGCCCTGGTAGGCCATGTCGATGAAGGCGACCAGGCCGCGCGCGCGGATCGTTTCGACGACCTCCTTCCATTGCGCTTCGCTCAGGTCGGCGCCGGTCGGATTGTGGCAGCAGGCATGCAGGACGATGACCGAGCCGGCCGGCAGCCCGCCCAGGCAGGCCTTCAGGGCGGCGAAGTTCACGCCCTTGGCGGCGGCGTCGTAGTAGGGATAATTCTCGACCCGGAAACCGGCTGATTCGAACAGTGCGCGGTGATTCTCCCAGCTCGGATCGCTGATATGGACCGCGGCCTCCGGCAGCAGGCGGCGAAGATAATCCGCACCGACCTTGAGGGCGCCGGTGCCGCCGAGCGCCTCGATCGTAACGACGCGGCCTTCCTTGAGCAGGGACGAATCCGCGCCGAACAGCAGGTTCTGCACGGCCTGGTTGTAGCTCGCCGGACCTTCGATCGGCTGGTAGCCCCGTGCCGGCATGGCCTCGAGACGGGTTTTTTCCGCGGCGCGCACGGCGGCCAGCAGGGGAATCTTGCCGTTGTCGTCGCAATATACGCCGACGCCGAGATTGACCTTGTTGTTGCGCGCATCGGCGTTGAAGGCTTCGTTGAGGCCCAGGATGGGATCGCGGGGAGCCATCTCCACCGCTGCGAAAATAGAGGAAGTCATGGCAGGTCTGTGAAAGCCGGGTAAGTGAATAAAACGCGGCGCTATTGTACCTGCGCCACTGCGTTGGCCCAAGTGAAGGCGTTTATCGAGGCATTCGCCGGATGGCGGTCGATCGACGGCACGCCATGCCCATTCCTGCTTGAATTCCAATCCGATTACAATCGCACGATGCCGAAACATTTTGCCTTGGTGCCTGCTGCGGGAACCGGCGCGCGCATGAGCGACGCGCTGCCCAAGCAATATCATGAACTCGCCGGTCAGCCCATGATCCGCCACGCTCTGGCGGTGCTGTGCGCTTCGCCCAGAATCCAGAAGGTCTTCGTCGTGCTGGCGCAGCAGGATCGGGACTGGGAACGCTTCGACTGGAGGGAACTGGGCGACAAACTGTCCGTTCTGCATTGCGGCGGGCCGACACGGGCCGACAGCGTGCTGAACGGCCTGGTCGCCATTGCCGCGGATGCCGCCGGAGAGGACTGGGTACTGGTGCACGATGCGGCGCGGCCCTGCCTGTCCGCGGCGCAGCTGGATGCCTTGCTCGATCAGGTGGGCGGGGACGCGGTCGGCGGCATCCTCGCCGTGCCGGTTGCCGATACGCTGAAGCGCTGCGGCGACGACCGGCGTATAGAGGAGACGGTCACGCGTGAAGGCCTGTGGCAGGCGCAAACGCCGCAGATGTTCCGTTACCGGCTATTGCGCGACGCCCTGTCGCACGGCCGGGGCGTCACCGACGAAGCCGGCGCGGTGGAAGCGCTGGGACTGCGTCCGCTGTTGGTGGCTTCCGACACAAGCAATCTGAAGGTGACTTATCCTGCCGATCTGGCCCTGGCGGAAAAAATACTGACGGAAAGAAAGGTGGCGTGATGCGAATCGGCCAAGGCTTCGACGTCCACGCCCTTGTGCCGGGCAGGAAACTCATCGTCGGGGGGGTGGACATTCCCTTCGAGCGCGGCCTGCTCGGCCATTCCGACGCGGACGTGCTGCTGCACGCAGTCACGGATGCCCTGCTCGGCGCCGCCGGCCTGGGCGACATCGGCCGTCATTTCCCGGACAGCGATCCGTGCTTCAAGGATGCCGACAGCAGGAAGCTGCTGCGCGAGACGGCGCGTTTGATCGCGTGGGCCGGCTACGACGTGGTCAACATCGATGCTACGGTGATTGCCCGGGCGCCGCGCCTGGCCCCTCATGTGGAGGCCATGGTCGCAAACATCGCCTCCGATCTGGGCATCGAGCCGGGTTGCATCAACATCAAGGCGAAAACCACTGAAAGCCTCGGCTTTACCGGCCGCGGGGAGGGTATTGCCGCCCAGGCCGTAGCCCTGATCGAACGCAGCGGAGCCGATGGCGGCTGAACGCCGGGTCTTTTTCGCGCTCTGGCCTGATGGCAAGACCGCGCGGCAGTTCGAAGAGGCAGGGCGGAAGGCCAGGGGATCACTCGGCGGGCGCAGTATGCGCCGCGAGACCTTGCATCTGACCCTGGCTTTCATCGGCGGCATTGCGCCCGAGCGCCTGGCGGACCTGCGGGCCATCGCAGGCTCGATCCGCGTGCCGCCCTTCGAACTGCTTTTCGACCGCTTGCAATGCATTCCCGGCAAGAAGATCGCCTGGGCTTGCGCCAGCCTTGCACCTTCAGGACTGTTGGAACTGGCGTCCCTCATACATCAGCGACTCAAGGCGGGCGGTTTCCGAACCGAGGCGCGGCCGTTCGCAGCCCATGTCACCTTGCTGCGCAATGCGGTTTGCCCCAAGGACCCATACGGGCAAAGCCTGCGCATCGAATGGTCGGTGCGGGACTTTGCGCTGGTCGAATCGGTGCTCGCCCCGGAAGGCGCCCGCTACCGCATCCTGGCGCGTTGGTCGCTCCGTCAGACCTGAAGTTTCTCCAGCAACTCGGTTTCCAGCCGAAGCAGCGTGGCTGTCTTGGCCAGTTCGGCTCCGCTGATGAGGAAGGTATCCTCGACACGCTCGCCCAAGGTGGCGATCTTGGCGGTGTGGATATCGATGTGGTGTGCGTCCAGCGTGCTGGCCACGGTAAACAATAGTCCCGGCCGGTCCGCCGCGATGATCGACAGCAGGCACTGGCCGGGTTTTTCGGTCGAACGGATCTGCACTTCCGGCGTGATGGGGAAATTGCGCATCTGGCGCGAGAGTCGGGCGCTGCTCGCCTGTTCCGTCGTCGTTCCGGCAGCCAGCCGGGCAGTCAGATCGTGTTCGATGAGGCTGATCATGTCGCGATAGGCCAGCGCGCCGTCCGGATCGAGAAGCATGAAGCTGTCCAGCGCGTAGCCATGCCGGGTAGTGTGGATTTTCGCCTCGACGATGCTGTAGCCGAGCCGGCTGAAGAAGCCGCACAGGCGGGCGAAGAGATGGGGCCGGTCGGGCACATAGACCATGACCTGCAAACCCTCTTCCCCGATGTGGGGCAGGCGTGCCTTCACCACCGGCTGCTCGGGCGCGGGGCGATGGTAGAGGGTGCGCGTATGCCAGGCGATTTCCTCCGCATCGTGCCGCAGGAAGTAAACGGTGTCGAGTTCCTTCCAGAAGGCACCCTCGATATCCTGGCGCAATCCGTGATAGCGCAGCAGGCGGCGCGCCTCCTCCTGCCGCTCGCCGATGCCGAGGGCCTGCTGCGGGCTGGCCCCGCGCAAGAGACGCAGGGCGGCATTGAATAGATCCTCCTGCAGCTTGCCTTTCCAGCCGTTCCAGACCTTGGGGCTGGTGCCGCGGATGTCGGCCACCGTCAGCAGGTAGAGCGCCGTCAATCTCCTCTCGTTGCCGACCAGGTCGGCGAAGGCGCGCACCACCTCGGGATCGGCCAGGTCCTGCTTCTGCGCGACGTTCGACATCGAGAGGTGATGCTGGACCAGCCAGACGACCAGCGCCGTATCTTCTTCTGCGAGGCCGTGTTCGCGGCAGAAGCGGCGTGCGTCGGGCATGCCCAGCTTCGAGTGGTCGCCGCCCCGGCCCTTGGCGATGTCGTGGAAGAGGGCGGCGAGGTAGAGCAGCCAATGCTTGTCGAACCCCGCGATGAGCCGGCTGCAGAACGGGTATTCATGAGCGAATTCCGGCATGGTGAAACGCCGCAGGTTGCGCACGACCATGAGGATGTGCTGGTCCACCGTGTATACGTGGAAAAGGTCGTGCTGCATCTGGCAGACAATGCGGCGGAAGGCTGGCAGGTAGCGCCCGAGGATGCCGTACTGGTTCATGCGCCGCAGTTCATGCACCAGGCCGCGACGCTGCTGGAAGAACTGCAGGAAGGTCGCCCGATTGCGAGGGTCCCGGCGAAAGTCAGGCCCGATAAGACGGCGCGCCCGCCACAGCGCACGCAGGGTGCGCGCCGTCATGCCCTTCAGCTCGGCCCGCTGCTGCATGATCAGAAAGCTCTCGAGGATGGCGGAAGGGGTTTGCTCGAAAACATCCTCGGAACGGACATCCAGCAACTCGCGATCCATCTGGAAGCGATCGTTGATGACGATCGGCACCTTGTTCGGCTCGGGGAAGATCTCCGCGCCGAGGTTCTGCAGCAGGATGGTATTGAGCTGGGTGACGGATTTCGCCGTTCTGAAATAGCGCTGCATGAGCAATTCGGATGCGCGCCGCGTTTTCCCGGCGACGATGCCGAACTGACCGGCGATGGCCTCCTGGTGATCGAAGAGCAGTCGGTCCTCGCGTCGTCCGGTCAGGTAATGCAGCCTGATGCGGGCATGCCTCAGGAATGTCTCCAGGCCCTTCAGCTGCAGGGCCTCGCCGCGGGTGATGAAGCCACGCCGGGCCAGGTCATTCCAGGAATCGCCCAGGCTCGCGGCATGGCAGATCCACAGGATGTTCTGCAGGTCGCGCAGTCCGCCGGGACTTTCCTTGCAATTAGGTTCCAGGGCATAGGGCGTTTCCTGGTAGCGGACATGGCGCTCGTTCTGCTCCAGTTGTTTGCCCTTGAAGAAGGCCTTGGGGTCGATCTGGGCGCGGATGCGGTCCGAGAAATCGGCAAACAGCATGCGGCTGCCGCAAACCAGACGGGCCTCCAGCAGATTAGTGCGCACGGTGATGTCCCGCTCGGCTTCATCGGCGCATTGCCAAACGGTGCGCACGCTGTGGCCGATATCCAGCCCGACGTCCCACAGCAGGCCGATCAATACCTCGAGCTGGTGCTCGGTCTCCCGGGCGACTTTGTCCGGCAGCAGGAACAAGAGATCGATGTCCGAGGCAGGGTACAGCTCGCGCCGACCATAGCCACCGACGGCGACGAGGGACAGGCCGAGCGGCAGGCGGGCTTCCTGCCAGAGATGCTTGAGCACGTCATCCACCAGTTGGCAGCGACCGCGCAACATCCGGATGGCGTCGCCGTTGGCCTGGTAAGTCGTTTTGAGGGCAGCCTGGCCTTGAACGAGCGCGTTCTTGAGGTGTCCGAGGCTTTGCCGAATGGCGGCCGTGCCCGCGTCCGTTGGCACCGGCAGCATGTCAGCCCCCGGAATCGGGTCTGGCGGGCGAGCCGGCGGACAGGGTCAGCACCTCGGCGCCTGATGCCGTCACCAGCACGGTATGTTCCCACTGGGCCGACAGGCTGCGGTCTTTCGTCACGATGGTCCAGCCGTCGGGCAGTTCCGAAATCGCCGCCTTGCCGGCATTGATCATCGGCTCGATGGTGAAAATCATGCCGGGTCGCAATTCCGGGCCGCCGCCGGGCTTGCCGTAATGCAGCACCTGGGGTTCCTCGTGGAACTGGCGGCCGATGCCGTGGCCGCAAAATTCGCGCACGACGGAGAAACCGCAGGACTCGGCATGGCGCTGGATGGCATGGCCGATATCTCCGAGATGGGCGCCCGGGCGGACCTGGTCGATGCCCAGCCAGAGGCACTCGTAGGTGACCGCGCAAAGCCGTCTGGCCAGAATGCTGGCGTCCCCGCCGACGAGAAACATGCGGGAAGTGTCGCCGTGCCAGCCGTCCTTGATGACGGTGATGTCCAGGTTGACGATGTCGCCCTTTTTCAATGCCTTGTCGCCGGGCACGCCATGGCAGACCTGATGGTTGATCGAGGCGCAGATCGACTTCGGGTAGGGCTTGTAGCCAGGCGGGGCGTAGTTCAGGGGCGCCGGCACGGTGCCCTGCGCATCGACCATAAAGTCGTGGCAAAGTCGGTCGAGTTCGGCGGTGGTGACGCCCGGCTTGACGTGCGGCTCGATGAAATCGAGCACTTCCGAGGCCAGGCGGCCGGCGACCCGCATCTTTTCGATTTCTTCGGGGGTCTTGATGACGATGCTCATGATGGGTGTGCGTCTCAAACTGCTGGGAAACCCAATTATGCTTGAGATAGCGACGTTTCAGTGGGGCCGACGCCGGCTTCATCGGCGCCAAGCGCGGCAGCCATGGCAATAACAGGGGAAAAACGGCTATAATGCGCGTCTTGCTTGCTTTCGGGCAGGCAAAATTCACACGCCCGGCATCCGATAGGGTGCGCTCGTAGCCGCTGGGGAAACCCGCGGTTCAGCGGATGCACGGCCGGGCGGAGGCTAACCCTGTTTGGAGATACACATGTCTACGACCATGCGTCAAATGCTGGAGGCGGGTGTCCATTTCGGCCACCAGACGCGCTTCTGGAATCCCAAGATGGCCCCCTACATCTTCGGCCATCGCAACAAGATCCATATCATTAATCTCGAGAAGACCCTGGCCAAATACCAGGAGGCGATGAACTTCCTGCGCAAGATGTCGGCCAACAAGGGCACCGTGCTCTTCGTCGGCACCAAGCGCCAGGCGCGCGAAATCGTGCGCGAGGAAGCCATCCGCGCTGGTGTGCCCTTCGTCGACGAACGCTGGCTGGGCGGCATGCTCACCAACTTCAAGACGGTCAAGCAGTCGATCAAGCGCCTGAAGGATCTCGAAACAATGAAGGAGGACGGCACGCTCGAGCGCCTTGGCAAGAAGGAAGCCCTGATGCTGCAGCGCGAAATGATCAAGCTGGACAAGAGCATCGGCGGCATCAAGGACATGAACGGCCTGCCCGATGCCATCTTTGTCATCGACGTCGGCTACCACAAGATCGCCATCACCGAAGCCAGCAAGCTGGGAATACCGATCATTGCCGTGGTCGACACCAACCACACCCCCGACGGCGTAGCTTACGTCATCCCGGGCAACGACGATTCCAGCCGGGCCATTCGGCTGTATGCGCGAGGCGCGGCGGATGCCGTGTTGGAAGGCCGCAGCCAATCGGTGCAGGAAGTCGTCGCCGCGGTTTCCGACGACTTCGTCGAAGTTGACGAAGTCGACGAAAGTGGCGCGGAAGAATCGGCCTGAGCCCAAGGGCAGGGCTGAACCCTGCGGGGCGGCATGGCCGCCCCGCTGTGCATCAACAGCATGAATTCAGGAGTGAGCATGGCGGACATTACCGCTTCAATGGTGAAGGAACTGCGCGAGAAAACCGACGCGCCGATGATGGAATGCAAGAAGGCCCTGACGGAGGCCGGCGGCGACATGACCAAGGCGGAGGAAATCCTCCGCGTCAAGCTGGGCAACAAGGCCAGCAAGGCGGCTTCCCGCGTGGCGGCGGAAGGGGTCGTCGGCATCCATATCGCCCCCGATGCCAGGCTGGGCGCGATCATCGAGGTCAATTGCGAGACGGACTTCGTCGCCAAGAACGACGACTTCCTGGCCTTCACGAAGGCGCTGGCGGAACTGGTGGCCAAGAACAACCCTGCCGACGTCGCCGTCCTGTCGGGGCTGACTTTGAACGGCGCCACAGTCGAAGCCACCCGCACGGCGCTGGTCGGCAAGATCGGCGAGAACATGTCGATCCGCCGCTTCGTGCGCGTCGAGGCCAAGGGCAAGCTGACTGCCTATGTCCATGGCGGCTCGAAAATCGGCGTGCTGGTCGACGTGACCGGTGGTGACGAGCAGATGGCCAAGGATCTGGCCATGCACATCGCGGCCTCCAAGCCGAAGGCCTTGGATGCCTCGGGTGTTCCGGCCGAGCTGCTGGATATGGAGCGCCGCATCGCCGTCGAGAAGGCGCGCGAGGCTGGCAAGCCGGAAGCCATGCTGGAGAAGATCGCCGAAGGCACGGTGCAGAAGTACCTCAAGGAAGTCACCCTGCTGGGCCAGGTTTTCGTCAAGGCCGAGGACGGCAAGCAGACCATCGAACAGTTGCTCAAGTCGAAAAGCGCTTCCGTTGCCGGCTTCACCCTCTATGTGGTGGGCGAGGGCATCGAAAAGAAGGTCAACGACTTCGCTGCCGAGGTGGCAGCCCAGGCCGCCGCAGCCGCCGCGCGCTGAGATGAACGGCCCCTACGCTCGCTTCGTTTGCTGCCCCACCAGGGGGCGCTTTGCGCCCTTCGGGCGGCCGGGTGGGCGCTGACATGCCCGGCCCCGCCTACAAGCGCATCCTGCTCAAGCTGTCGGGCGAGGCCCTCATGGGCGGCGACGCCTACGGCATCAACCGGGAAACGCTGGCGGGAATCGTCGCCGAGATCAAGTCGGTCGCCGACCTGGGGGTCGAGATCGGCGTGGTCATCGGCGGCGGCAACATCTTTCGCGGCCTCGCAGGTAGCGCCTCCGGCATGGATCGCGCCACGGCCGACTACATGGGCATGCTGGCCACGGTCATGAACGCCATGGCACTGGCCGATGCCATGCGCCGGGCGGGCCTCAATGGCCGCGTCCAGTCGGCACTGAACATCGAGCAAGTGGTCGAGCCCTACATCCGGGGCAAGGCGATCCGCTATCTGGAAGAGGGCAAGATCGTCATCTTCGCCGCCGGCACCGGCAATCCGTTCTTTACCACCGATACGGCGGCGGCGCTGCGCGGCTCGGAAATCGGCGCCGAGATCGTCATCAAGGCGACCAAGGTGGACGGCGTCTATACAGCCGACCCCAAGAAGGATCCTTCGGCCCGGCGGTATCAGCGCGTCAGTTTCGACGAAGCGATCGGGAAGAACCTGCAGGTGATGGATGCTACGGCGCTAGCCCTGTGCCGCGACCAAAAACTGCCGATCAACGTCTTCAGCATCTTCAAGGCCGGCGCGCTGAAATCGGTCGTCCTCGGCGAAGACGAGGGCACCATGGTGCATTGTTGAGGAGAGGCCAGCATGATTCCCGAGCTCAAGAAAGCGACTGAACAGAAAATGCAGAAATCGCTCGAGGCGTTGAAAAACGACCTCGGCAAGGTGCGCACGGGTCGGGCCCATGCCGGCATTCTGGATCATGTCCAGGTGGACTACTACGGCTCCATGCTGCCGATCAACCAGGTGGCCAACATCAACCTGATCGATGCCCGCACCATCGGCGTGACGCCCTGGGAGAAAAAGTTGGCCCCGGTCATCGAGAAGGCGATTCGGGATTCCGATCTGGGACTCAACCCATCCTCGGTGGGCGACACGGTGCGCGTGCCCATGCCGGCCCTGACCGAGGAGCGGCGCAAGGACCTCATCAAGGTGGTGCGCGGGGAAGCGGAGAATGCGCGTGTGGCGATACGCAACCTGCGACGGGATGCCAACCACACCCTCAAGGAAGGGATGAAGGCCAAGAGCATTTCCGAAGACGACGAGCGACGCGCGCAGGAAGAGGTGCAGAAACTGACGGATCGCTACATCGCCGAGATCGACAAGGCGCTCGCCCAGAAGGAAAGCGACCTGATGGCCGTCTGAGAGACGGTCCATCCAGCGGTCCGGAGATCCGCCGTGACCCTTTTCCCGAGTTCCACTCAGGACATCCCGCCAGTCGGCGATGTACCCCGGCACATCGCCATCATCATGGACGGCAATGGCCGCTGGGCCAAAAAGCGCTTCATGCCGCGCGTGGCGGGCCACAAGCGCGGCGTGGAAACAGTGCGGGAAATCATCAGGGCTTGCATCCAGCGCGGCGTTGCCTACCTTACCCTGTTCGCCTTCAGCTCAGAGAACTGGCGTCGGCCGCATGAGGAGGTTTCATTCCTCATGCAGCTGTTCCTGCGCGCGCTGGAGGAGGAAGTGGCCAAGCTGCACGAAAACGGCATCCGCTTTCGCGTCATCGGCGACCTGTCCCGGTTCGATCCTCAGATCGTCGATCTCATCAAGCGCGGCGAAGAGATGACGGCCGACAACACTTCGTTGACCCTCACCATTGCCGCCAACTACGGCGGACGATGGGATATTCTCCAGGCGATGGAAAAGATGCTCGCCGGCCGACCGGGGAAGCGTGATGGCTTCACGGAGACCGACCTGGCCGCACATCTTGCGCTCAACTACGGTCCTGAACCCGATCTCTTTATCCGGACAGGCGGCGAACAGCGGATCAGCAACTTCTTGCTGTGGCAGCTGGCCTACAGCGAGCTGTACTTCACCGACACGCTTTGGCCGGAGTTCGATGCGTCCGCCCTCGACCTGGCCATCTCCTCGTATCAGCGGCGGGAGCGCCGCTTCGGCCGCACGTCCGAGCAGCTTCTGCCGGAGGTTTCCCCGGAGCAACTCCGGCCCACGGCCGCCGGCGAGAATGCTTAAGGCACGGGTCGTAACTGCATTGCTTCTACTGGCGGGGTTCCTCGCCATGCTGTTTCTGCTGCCCTTTTCCGCCTGGCTGGTCTTCGCCAGCGCCGTTGCGGGGATTGGCGCCTGGGAATGGGGCGGTCTGCTGAAGCTCGGCACGGCATGGCGGTTCAGCTATGCATTTGCCGCCATGACCGTGTGCGGCGCTCTCGGCGCAATCATGTTCGATTCCGGCACGGGCACCGTCGAACAGGCGACGTGGCTGGCGGGGATCTTCCTGCTCGCCGGGCTGTTTTGGATGTTTGTCGTGCCGGTCTGCCTGGGCACCCGGTGGGCGGCCACGGCCCGGCCTGCGGGGCTGCTGGCGGGGGGTATGGTCGTCCTCGTCCCGGCGTGCCTGGCAATGATGCATTTACGTGCTTTCTCGCCGCTTTTCCTCCTCGCGGCCATGGCGTCCGTGTGGGTGGCCGATATTTCAGCCTATGTCATTGGCCGCAGGTATGGTCGACACAAACTCGCGCCGACCATCAGCCCCGGAAAAACCTGGGAAGGCGCTGTCGGAGCCGTGGCCGGAGTGCTGCTCTACGGAACGATAGTGGCTTGGGCCGCAGACAGACTGCCGAACGGTTTGGGGGCCTGGGTCCTGTTTTCGCTGGCCCTGACTGTCCTGACTGCAATCAGCATCATCGGCGACCTGTTCGAATCCCTCGTCAAGCGCCAGGCCGGCGCCAAGGACAGTGGTGCGATCCTGCCGGGGCATGGCGGGGTGCTCGATCGTATCGACAGTCTGACATCGACTTTGCCCCTGATTGGCCTAGCGGTGCTGTATTGGGAAGGCAGGATGCCATGAGCACAGCCAGGCAACGGCTTGTCGTGCTGGGGGCGACCGGCTCCATCGGTGTCAATACGCTGGATGTGGTGGCGCGTCATCCGGGGCGGTTTGAAGTGCTCGCGCTTTCCGCCCATCAGAAAGTCGATCTCCTGGCCGAGCAATGCCGCCGCTTTTCCCCCCGCTTTGCCGTGGTCGGTTCGAATGCTGCTGCCGCCCGACTGGAAAGCCTGTTGCGGCAATCCGGCGCTCCGACAACGGTTCTGGTGGGTGTGGAGGCGCTGGAAACCATCTCCAGCCTGCCTGAAGCCGATACGGTCATGGCGGCGATTGTCGGTGCCGCCGGCTTGCGCCCAACCCTTGCGGCTGCCCGGGCTGGCAAGAAGCTGCTGTTGGCCAACAAGGAAGCGCTGGTGATGGCGGGGCCCATTTTCATGAGCGAGATCCGGCGGAACGGTTCAATTCTGCTGCCAGTAGATAGTGAGCATAATGCTATATATCAATCTCTTCCAAGAGATTTCTCATGTGATTTATTAAATAATGGCATTCGCCGGATACTCCTGACTGCATCCGGGGGACCCTTCCGGGAAATGCCTTTGGAGCAGTTGGAATCAGTAACACCCGACCAAGCTTGTGCGCATCCAAATTGGGTGATGGGGCGCAAAATTTCTGTAGATTCCGCGACCATGATGAACAAGGGGCTGGAGGTCATCGAGGCCCATTGGCTGTTCAATACCCCCGGCGAGCGCATTGAGGTCGTCATACATCCCCAGAGCGTCATACATTCCATGGTCGAGTATGCCGACGGCTCGGTCATTGCCCAACTGGGCAACCCGGACATGCGAACGCCCATCGCCTATGCCCTGGCTTATCCGGAGCGCATCGAGGCCGGCGTGGAACCTCTGGATCTGTGCCAGATCGGCAAACTGGATTTCGAACGTCCCGATTTCAAGCGCTTTCCCTGCCTGAGATTGGCCTTTCAAGCCTTGGAACAAGGGGGGAACGCGCCGGCCGTATTGAATGCCGCAAACGAGATCGCCGTCGAAGCCTTTTTGAAGGGCAGGCTGGTTTTCACACGCATTCCTGAGGTGATCGAACAAACCCTGGCTTGCGTCGCCTGGCGCGAAATCGCCTCCCTCGAAGATGTTCTGGCGGCTGATCTGGCTGGCCGAGATGCGGCCAGGCGCCTTGCTGCCAGCCCGCTCCGGCAATAACCCGACATGGGCAACTTCCTGTTCTATCTGGGGGCCTTCGCGCTGGCGCTGGGATTGCTGATCGTCGTGCATGAGGCCGGGCACTTTGCCGTTGCGCGGTGGTGCGGTGTCAAGGTGCTTAGATTCTCGGTCGGTTTCGGCAAACCGCTTCTCTCCCGGAGGGTAGGAAAGGACCGTACCGAACTAGTCCTGGCGGCGTTTCCTCTGGGGGGGTACGTGAAGATGCTGGACGAACGCGAGGGAGAGGTCGCCCAGACCGAATTGCCTCGAGCATTCAACCGTCAATCTGTCTGGAAGCGATTCGTCATCGTGCTGGCCGGGCCTGTGGCCAACTTCGCATTGGCCATTTGCATGTACTGGGTTCTTTTTGTGCATGGTGTGGAAGAGCCTCGACCGGTGCTGGGCAAGCCCGAAGCGCAGTCAATGGCAGAACAGGCCGGCTTTCAGGAGGGCGAACTGGTTCGCAGCATCAATGGCCAGCCGATTGTCTCTTGGCAGGAACTGCGCTGGGAACTGCTGCAACAGGCCCTGGCGAAGGCCGGCGCCACCCTCGAGGTGATCAACAGGCGGCAGGAGATTTCCTTCCGCAAGCTTGACCTGGCCCCATTCGATACGTCGGACCTCGAAGGGGACATCCTGCAGAAAATCGGTTTTCGCTTTTATCGGCCGCAGTTGCCACCTGTCATTGGCAAAGTCATGCAGGGAGGCATTGCTGACTTGGGCGGCCTTCGCGAAGGAGACCGGATCCTGGCTATTGATGGCGAACCGATAGCAAACTGGGCGCAAGTGGTAGCCGTCATCCGGGAAGCCCCCGGGCGCCCGCTGCGGCTCGATGTGCAGCGCCAGGGCCAGACCATCGGCGTTTCGGTAGTCCCCGCGGAAGCCGATGACCGCGACAAGCGGATCGGCCGCATCGGCATCGCGGTCATGGAACAGGCCGATGACCGCGCCGCTCTGATGACCATCGTGAAATACGGCCCCATTGAATCGCTCGGCAAGGCTGTCGGTCAGACATGGGAAACCTCCATTTTCAGCCTGACGATGCTGGGCCGCATGATTACGGGAGAAGTCTCCTGGAAAAACCTGAGCGGACCGGTGACCATCGCGGATTACGCCGGACAATCCGCGAAGCTTGGCCTGGCGTACTACATCAAGTTTCTGGCCCTGATCAGCATCAGCCTGGGCGTGCTCAACTTGTTGCCCATACCCTTATTGGATGGCGGACACTTGATGTATTATATTGTCGAGATAATCAAGGGCGGTCCCGTTTCCGAACGTGTAATGGAAATTGGTCAGCAGATTGGCTTGGCGCTGCTGGTCATGCTGATGGCTTTTGCCTTCTATAACGATATCAACCGCCTCGTTTCCGGCTGAATCAATGAAAAAGAGATTGCTACCTGGGCTGTTAGCAGCATTGTTTTCCGCGTCCGGCTTTGCCTTCCAGCCGTTCGTCGTGAAGGACATTCGTATCGAAGGCATACAACGTACCGAAGCGGGCACGGTCTTCAGCTACCTTCCGGTCAAGGTCGGCGAGACCATGACGGACGACAAAGCCGCCCAGGCCATCAAGGCGCTGTTCGCCACGGGGTTTTTCAAGGACGTGCGCATCGAGGTCGACAATGAGGTGATTGTCGTGGTCGTGGAGGAGCGTCCGGCGATTGCGCAAGTCGACTTCGTGGGTATCAAGGAATTCGACAAGGACGCGCTGAAAAAGGGCCTGAAGGAAATCGGCTTGGCCGAATCGCGTATTTTCGACAGATCGATGCTGGAAAGAGCCGAGCAGGAACTGAAGCGTCAGTACTTGAGCCGTGGCCTCTATGCGGTCAATATCACGACTACCGTGACGCCCCTGGAGCGCAACCGCGTCGGCATCAATTTCGCCGTTGATGAAGGCGAGGTATCCAAGATCCGGCAGATCAATATCGTCGGCGCGCAAGCCTTCAAGGAAAAGGATCTACTTGACGTGTTCGCTTTGCGGACGCCGAACTGGATCAGCTGGTATACGAAGAATGATCAGTACTCCAAGCAGAAGCTGTCGGCCGATCTCGAAACTCTGAAGTCGTATTACCACGACCGTGGTTATATCGAGTTCGACATCGAATCCACGCAGGTCTCCATCAGCCCGGACAAGAAAGACATCTACATCACCATCAACGTCAAGGAAGGGGAAAAGTACACGGTATCCGCTGTCAAGCTGGCCGGCGAGTTGACTCTCCCTGAAGACGAACTGCGCAAGCTGGTAAGGATCAAGCCGGGGGAGGTGTTTTCCCGGGAGAAACTGACTGAAACAACCAAGCTGATCAACGAAAAGCTTGGTAATGACGGGTTTGCCTTCTCGAACGTCAATGCCGCTCCGGAAATCGACAAGGACAGGAAACAGGTTGCCTTTACCATCTTCATCGATCCCGGCCGCCGGGTTTATGTGCGCCGCATCAATGTTTCAGGCAATACTCGGACGCGTGATGAAGTCATCCGCCGGGAGGCGCGCCAGATGGAAGGTGCCTGGTATGACGGAGAAAAAATCAACAAGACGCGCAGTCGGGTGGATAAACTCGGCTACTTTGACGAGGTCAACGTCGAAACGCCTCCGGTGCCGGGCACCACCGACCAGGTGGACGTGAATCTGAACGTGAAGGAAAAACCGACCGGCAACGTGATGCTCGGCGCCGGTTTCTCGAGTGCCGAGAAATTCGTGGTGTCGGGTTCCGTCTCGCAGAACAACATCTTCGGCAGCGGCAAGCATTTGTCTGTCAACGTCAACTCGGGCAAGGTCAACAAGACTTACTCTCTGTCGTACACTGACCCTTACCACACCGTTGATGGCGTAAGCCGGGGATTTGATTTTTACAGGCGCGATACCGATCCGGCCTCCACGTCGATCGCTAGATACAAAACCTCCTCGCTCGGCCTGGGTGTCCGATATGCCTTTCCCATTGCTGAAGATAATTCAGTCGGTGTCGGGCTTTCGTTCGATTCCACCGATGTGAAAACCTATTCCGACAGCCCCAAAAGATATATAGACTTCGTCAATAAATTTGGCAATTCGAACACCACGCTGCTGCTCAACACCACCTGGGCGAACGACCAGCGGGACAGTCTGATCTACACTACAAGGGGAACCGTGCAGAGGGCCTATGGAGAAATCGGCCTGCCCGGCGGCGATCTTAAATTTTACAAACTGAACTATCAGCATCAGAAATTCTTCCCGCTCACAAAGGATATCACCCTGATGCTCAACGGGGAGTATGGCTTCGGTGACGGCTACGGTGGCGAGCCGCTGCCGTTCTTCCGCCATTTCTATGCCGGGGGCATGGGCTCGGTGCGCGGCTTCAAGTCCGGCTCGCTCGGCCCGCATGATGTTCCTCCGAATCATAAGGATGCATTAGGTGGAAATAAGCGACTGGTTGCCAATGCCGAGTTTCTCATGCCGATTCCCGGCATCGGATTGGACAAGTCATTCCGATTCGGCGGGTTTGTCGATGCCGGATATGTTTGGGCCACAAGTCAGAAAATGCGCCTGTCCGATTTGCGGTACAGTGTAGGCGTATCAATTGCTTGGTCTTCCCCGTTTGGGCCGCTCAAATTCAGCGTTGCGCAACCCCTTAACAAGCAGTCCGGAGATCAGGTTGAACGATTCCAGTTCCAGATGGGTACGTCGTTCTAAGATAATATTTGCAGGAGAGATATGTTGAATAAGTTCGCTATTCTTGCCTTTGCCGGGCTGTTTGCCCTGCCGGTGTTTCAAACTGCTGCTGCGGAAACCAAGATTGGTTTCGTCAATACCGAAAAAGTCTTCCGCGACGCAGCGCCAGCGGTACGGGCACAGAAGAAAATCGAGAAGGAGTTCGAAAAGCGCGATCAGGAAATGCAGCGCCTGGCCAAGCAACTGCAGACCATGCAGGAGGCGCTTGAGAAGAACGCGGTCACCATGTCGGAATCCGACAAGCGCAACAAGGAGCGCGAATTCGGCGATCTGAACCGCGACTTTCAGCGCAAGCAGCGCGAGTTCCGCGAGGATTTGAACCAGAGGCGAAACGAGGAACTGGCGACCGTGCTGGAGCGTGCCAACAAGGCGATCAAGGCGATAGCCGAAGCCGAGAAGTTCGACGTCATTCTTCAGGAAGCGGTATATGTCGCTCCGCGCATCGACATCACCGATAAGGTCATCAAGGCCCTGGCCGACGGCAAGTAATCGCATGCATGACCGAACGCGTGGACGGCTTTACTCTCGATGAAATCGTTTCGCGCTTCGGTGGGGAACTGACTGGCGATGGCCGATTGCGCATTCTCCAGGTGGCGACCTTGGAGAATGCGGGATCTGACGAACTCGCCTTCCTGGCCAATACCAAATACCGAAGACAACTGAAGTCCTGCCGGGCCGGTGCCGTCATCGTCTCTCCCGCAGATGCAAGGGATTGTCCGCTCCCCTGCATCGTCAGCGACAATCCATATGCCTATTATGCCCGCGTGGCGCAATTGCTCAACACGCCTCCGCGGGCGCCATCCGGCATCCACCCTTCTGCGGTTGTCGAAACGGAACTTGATCAAAGCGTCAGCATCGGAGCGGGAACCTACGTCGGGAAAAACGTGAAGATTGGCGGCGATAGCGTCATCGGTCCAGGCTGCTCCATAGGAGACGGCGTGACGCTGGGACCGCAGGCCAGGCTCTACAGCCGCGTTACGCTCTACCCCGGCTGCATGATTGGGGCACGCGCCATTATTCATTCCGGAGCCGTGATCGGGGCGGATGGCTTCGGGTTTGCCCGCGAAGGCGATGGCAGCTGGACCAAGGTTCCCCAACTTGGACGGGTCGTCATTGGAAACGACGTGGAAGTCGGCGCCAATACCACCATCGACCGTGGCGCCCTCGACGACACGGTGATCGAGGACGGGGTCAAGCTCGACAACCAGATCCAGATTGCCCACAACGTTCGCATCGGCACCCGAACCGCGATCGCCGGTTGCGTCGGGATTGCCGGCAGCGCCCGCATCGGACGCCGTTGCACCATAGGCGGAGCCGCCATGATTCTCGGACATCTGACCATATCGGACGATGTGAATATCTCGGCTGCCACGCTCATCACGAAATCAATCAGCCAGCCGGGCACCTATTCCGGCGCCATGCCTTTCGAGGTGCACCGCGACTGGCTGAAAAACGCCGCCCAGATGCGCCACCTGGATGCGATAGCCGGAAAAATCCGCGCCCTGGAAGCGCGACTTGCACAATTGGAGAACGGATCTTGAGCCCAATGGATATCCACGGAATCCTGAAACACCTGCCGCACCGGTATCCGATGCTGCTGATAGACCGCGTTCTCGACGTCGTGCCGGGCGAACGCATTGTTGCACTGAAGAATGTCAGCGTAAACGAGCCTTTTTTCCCGGGGCACTATCCGCATCATCCCGTGATGCCGGGCGTGCTGGTCGTCGAAGCGCTCGCGCAGGCAGCTGCCCTCCTGTCATTCAATACCATGGGCGACAAGCATGATGAAAAGTCGGTCTATTACTTCGTCGGCATCGATGGCGCCCGATTCAAGCGTCCGGTGGGTCCGGGAGACCAGTTGATCCTGGAAGTGTCGATCCTGACGACCAGGCGCGGCATCTGGAAATATGCCGCTCAGGCCAAGGTTGAGGACAAGGTCGCGGCGGAAGCCGAACTCATGTGCACGATGCGTACCATAGAATGAGTCGCCCGCTAATCCATCCGACCGCCATTGTCGATCCGAACGCGAAGCTCGGCGAGAATGTTGCCGTGGGAGCCTATTCGATCATCGGAGAGCATGTCGAGATCGGGGACGACACATGGATCGGGCCTCACGTCGTCATTCAGGGACACACCCGCATCGGACGGAGCAATCGCATCTTCCAGTTTTCCTCCATTGGAGAGATGCCGCAGGACAAGAAATACGCCGGCGAGCCGACACGGCTGGAGATAGGAGACCGCAACACGATCCGGGAGTTCTGCACCTTCAATTGCGGCACGGCCCAGGATGTCGGCGTGACACGGGTGGGCTCCGACAACTGGATCATGGCCTATGTCCATCTTGCCCATGATTGCCAGGTCGGCAACAACACCATTTTCGCCAACAATGCTCAGTTGGCGGGTCATGTTCATGTGGGTGATTTTGCCATTCTGGGCGGGTTCACCGGGGTGCATCAATTTGTACGCATTGGCGCCCACAGCATGACGGCGATAAGCAGCGTCTTCCTGCAGGATTTACCGCCGTACGTAACCGCAGCCGGCAATGCGGCAAAGCCTTTCGGCATCAACTCTGAAGGACTTCGGCGTCGCGGCTTCAGCAGCGATGCCATTGCGGCCGTAAAGCGCGCATACAAGCTGCTCTATCGCTCTGGGGCGACGCTGGAGGAAGCGCGAGCGAAAATATCGGATGAGGCGAGGAACGAGCCTGCGCTCTCCCTGCTGGCTGATTTTCTTGCCGAACCTGGCAGAGGCATCATCAGGTAGGGGCCCTTCGTGTCGGAAAACCTACGGATTGCCATGGTCGCCGGGGAAGCATCCGGCGATTTGCTTGCAAGCCATCTCATCCTTGCCCTGAAGAAACGCCTTCCCAATGCGCTCTTTTACGGCATTGGCGGGCCCAAAATGCAGGCGGCCGGCTTTCAGGCCCTGTTTCCCGCCGAAAAGCTGGCGGTGCGAGGGTATGCGGAAGTGCTCGGGCATTACCGTGAAATCACCGGCATCCGCCGTAGGCTGCTCTCCGGCATGCTGAATGAGCCTCCGCAAGCATTCATAGGAGTCGATGCGCCGGATTTCAATCTCCATCTGGAAAGGCGTCTCAAGGCGCGGGGCATTCCGGCGATTCACTACGTGAGTCCCTCCATTTGGGCCTGGCGCGGGGGACGCATTCGCGGCATTGCCCAGTCCGTGTCGCACATGCTGGCCTTGTTCCCTTTCGAGGAAGAAATCTACAGGCGCAACGGCATTCCCGTCAGTTTCGTCGGACATCCAATGGCGGATGTCATTCCGCTCGAAGTGAATCGCCCGGCATTACGCGAGAAACTCGGCATTCCGCAGGATCAACTCGTTTTCGCGCTGCTGCCAGGCAGCAGGCAGTCGGAACTGCAATTCATGGCAGAGGCATTCATCGAAACCGCCAAGCGCCTGAATCAACGCTTTCCGCTGGCGCGTTTCCTGGTCCCGCTGGCCACCCGCGAGACGCGTGATGCGTTTGAACTGGCCCTATACCGCTTGTCCGCGCGGGATCTGCCGATGACGCGCCTGTTCGGCCACGCCCAGGATGCGATGGGCGCGGCGGATGGCGTGTTGGTCGCCAGCGGAACGGCCACCCTAGAGGCCGCCCTCCTGAAAAAACCGATGGTCATTGCATACCGCATGTCGCCCTGGTCCTGGCAGATCCTGCGCCACATGCAGTACCAACCCTGGATAGGTTTGCCGAACATCCTGTCCGGGCGCTTCGTCGTGCCCGAATTCCTGCAGGACGACGCAACGCCGGACAATCTCGCGCAGGCCTTGGGCAACCTGGTCGAGGATCAGGAGACCAGCCGTCGCATCGCAGACATCTTTTCTCAACTGCACGAACGGTTGCGGCAGAACTCCGCCGAGCGGGCGGCGGACGCAATCGTGGCGTGCCTGAACCGATCGGAAGCATGGAAATCGGCGCCCCTGGCGGTCTGATCTGCGGCGTCGACGAAGCGGGCAGGGGCCCCTTGGCCGGACCGGTCTTTGCCGCCGCGGTCATTCTCGATGCGAGCCGTCCGATCACGGGACTGGCCGATTCGAAAAAACTGAACGAGAAAACCCGCGACCGGCTGGCCTCACTCATTCGCGAACAAGCCCTGTCCTGGGCGATCGCCCAGGCTTCCGTCGAGGAAATCGATGCCCTGAACATCCTGCAGGCAACGCTGCTGGCCATGCGTCGTGCCGTGGAGGCGCTTGAACTGCGGCCCGACGAAGTCCTGATCGACGGCACGCATTGCCCGCGAATAGCCCATCCCGTACGGGCCGTCGTGCGCGGAGACAGTTCAGTGGCCGCCATCTCCGCCGCCTCGATCCTGGCCAAGACCGCCCGAGATGCCGAAATGCTTCGCCTGCACGTTCAGTATCCCCAGTACGGCCTGGATCGGCACAAGGGCTACCCGACGGCGGCGCATCTTGCGGCGCTGCGCGAACATGGCGTCATAAACATCCATCGTCGCAGCTTCGCCCCCGTGCGGGACTTGCTCAGGCAGCCCTGAAACCCAGTTCGCGCAGCAACTTCTGCCAGGACCGTCGTTCGCGCAGGGGATCGACCAGCGTGCGGCGGCGTATTACGTCGGCGGCCAGAAGGGCGAGGAAGCCGTGGTCGCACGAGGCTCTCCGCAGCATGTTGGCAAGGCCCGTTTGGTCTCCCGCAGAGAAATACCCGGGGTAATCTGCGCCCAGCAGGCCGCGATTGCCGGGGATGTCGGAGGCGATCACCGGTACGCCGAGGGCAATAGCTTCGGACACCACGTGTGCGCCGCCTTCCATCCTTGAACTGATTACCATGGCGTGGCTGCGCGACAGCAACCGCATGGCCTCCCAGTGGGGCCGCTCTCCAACCCAGCGGTATCTTGGCTCTTCTCGCATATGCCATTCCGCTTTGCGCCTCATTGACATCGAAAGCGCCATGCCTGCCTGAACGACTTCCATTGGCACATCCGGCAGCAGTCTAAGCGCCAGGGCAGTGCGAAAGGGATCCTTCTCCTCGCGCAAATGACCCAGAATACAGATGCGAAACGTCCGCCGGGGTGGACGCGGGGCGAGCGAAGTGACGACGGACTGATGAATCACATGCGTTTTGCTGCGCTGACTCGGCGTCAGTTCCTCTATGGCCGCTTCCTGAAGCACAATCAGGCGGGTCGCCATTTCAAGCGATGCCGCGGCATCCGCGTCCAGGCGGATATCGCGGTAGATGTCGGTTCCGGTCAGCGCCAGCACGGCCGGCCTGTCCGGCTGGCCAGTCCTGTAGGCACGCAACGAATTATGGCTTTTCCGCGCGTGTAGGGCGACGAGAAGATCGCAGCCTTCTCCCAGCCATTGCGTCCGAATCGAAACGCGACATCCCAGTTCGCGAAGGATTCTCGCCCAGCGCGCAGCCGTGTTGCGATTGCCGGCGCGAGAGCCGGGCGGGGCTGGAGTAACGATGATGACTTTGGCCGCGGACATGGAATTGTCACTATACTTTTGAACAACCATGAAGAAAATCACTTCTCGCGACAATGCCACCTTCAAGCAGCTTCGGCTGCTTGCGGAATCCTCCCGGGAGCGCCGCAAGCAGGGCAAGACGGTGCTGGACGGCTTCCATCTCGTTTCCGCCTGGTTCGAGCACTTCGGTCCTCCCGATGCACTTGCCGTCAGCGAGAGCGGCTTGCAGCAAGCCGAAATCTGCGACTTTCTGGCGCGGCATCCGCAAGTCGGTCCGCATATATTCGAGAATGCATTGTTCGCCAAAGTCAGTCCCGTCGCTACGCCGACCGGAATCCTCGCTTTGGTGTCCATTCCGCGTGCACAGCTACCGAAAATCGTCAAGAGGTCCTGCGTCCTGCTCGAAACCATACAGGATGCCGGGAATCTGGGCTCGATTCTCAGATCCGCCGCTGCGGCCGGCATCGCCGACGTATTTCTCGGCCCGGGCTGCGCGCAGGCCTGGTCGCCGCGCGTTCTACGCGCGGCCATGGGCGCGCACTTTTCATTGCGGATTCACGAACATGCCGTGCTCGGCCAGATCATCGGCGAATTTGACGGGATCAGCATTTCGACCCGACTCAACGCGCCGGGGACGATCTTCGAACTCGACCTCACGGGACCGGTGGCGTGGCTGTTCGGAAACGAGGGTGGCGGTCTGACGGGGGAGACTTCCGGCTTGACCTTGCATGCCGCACGAATACCCATGCCGGGCAAGGCGGAATCGCTGAACGTGGCTGCTGCGACTTCGATCTGTTTGTTCGAGGAAGTGAGGCAGAAGCTGGCGACCAGGCATTATGACGATCCGGCTTCGACTCCCGCATGATCGCGAACGCCTGCCATAGCGGCCAAGGTCGTCTCGGGGCAATGTGCGAATCCGGGCCTGATCAGGCCTTCACCCGCATCAGGCGTTGCTTTTCCCGCTCCCAGTCGCGCTTTTTCTCGGTCTCCCGCTTGTCGTGCTGCTTCTTGCCGTGGGCGAGCCCGATGGCGATCTTCACGCGCCCCTTGGCGTAATGCAGGTCGAGCGGCACCAGGGCATAGCCGGCGCGCTCGACCTTGCCTATCAGTTTGCTGATCTCCTCGGCATGCAGCAGCAGCTTGCGCGTGCGCACCGGATCGGGATGGATGTGCGTCGACGCCGTGGGCAGCGGACTGATATGGCATCCGATGAGGAAGACCTCCTCACCGCGCAATATCACATAGGCTTCCTTCAACTGCACCCGACCGGCGCGGATAGCCTTGACTTCCCAGCCTTCGAGCACGAGACCAGCCTCGAAGCGTTCCTCGATGAAATAGTCGTGGAAAGCCTTTCTGTTGTCGACGATGCTCATGATTGCTTTTACGCTAGAATTCGCAGGATTCTATAGCATGTGGCGGTCATGGCCGAAGTCAGGAAGTCCGTCCTGGTCGAGTTCAGCGTCGGACAGATGTTTCATCTTGTCGACGCGGTGGAGGATTACCCCCGTTTCCTGCCATGGTGCGGCGGCACCGAGTTGATCCACCGCGACGAGAGCAAGACCGTCGCGAAGCTGCACATCAACTACCATGGCATCAAGGCGGATTTCTCCACCGAGAACGACAAGGAGGCACCGCATTTCATGAAGATCAACCTGAGACACGGCCCCTTTGAGCACCTCGACGGTTGCTGGCATTTCAAGCCGCTCGGCGACACGGCTTGCAAGGTCGAATTCCAGCTCCATTATGAATTCTCCAGCAAGCTGCTGGAAAAGGCCCTCGGTCCGGTCTTCCATCATATCGCCAACACTTTTGTCGACTCGTTCGTTCGACGTGCAGGCCAGATCCACGCGCAAAATGGCTGAATCACTATCGATCGAAGTCGCCTATGCCCTGCCGCAGAAGCAGGAACTGATGCATCTGATGCTGCCCGTCGGCAGTACCGTGCTACAGGCCATCGAGGCCTCAGGACTGCGGCAGAAGTATCCCGAGATCGATCTGGCGAAGAACAAGGTCGGCGTTTTCGGCAAGCTCGCCAAGCTCGACACGCCGCTGCGCGACCGCGACCGGGTTGAAATCTATCGGCCGCTGATCGCCGACCCGAAGGAAGTCCGCAGGAAACGGGCGGAAGAGGGGAAGTCGATGAAGAAGGGGGGAGGCGAACAGGAAGGATAAGTGCTTAATTGCACCAGGATTGCACTGATTTCCTGGCCTTCTCCGTCTCCTGCGCCCGCATTTCGTCATCCAGCGGAATCGCTTCGCCCGATTCATTGAAACGGCTCATCCGCTGGCCGGATTCCAACGCTGCAAGCTGTTTTTTCGCATCCGCGCAGTTGCGCTTGCTTTCCTCGGAATCCTTCCTTTCCTGCTCCGCCTTGGCCCGCGACTTGTCCGCTTCCGTTTGACGCTTGCGGAATTCCATGTCCTGCTCGGCTACGCTGCGGCCGGGCGCGCCGGATGCGGGCGTCGCGCCCGGTTGAGTCCCGGCGCGCATTTTCTTGGCATCGACGCCCGGAGGCGGCGTATCCGAGTAATGGACTTTGCCGCTGGCATCGCGCCATGTATAGACCTGGGCAGACGCAGTCGCCCAGACACAGGCCAAGATCAGCAGAAAAATTGCTCGCATCGCCTTCTCCCAGTTTGCCGTCGTATCGGCACCTGCGTATAATACGGATTTGGAACAGAGGTTGAAAGCCATGCGAGTGATAACCAAGGCACTCACATTCGACGACGTCCTGCTCGTCCCCGCCCACTCCGCAATCCTTCCCCGCGATGTCAGCCTGGCCACCCAGGTTTCGCGCAACATCCGCCTGAACATTCCGCTGCTCTCGGCCGCCATGGATACGGTGACCGAGGCACGCCTGGCGATAGCCTTGGCGCAGGAAGGCGGCATCGGCATCGTCCATAAGAACCTGCCTCCGCGCGCTCAGGCGGCCGAGGTGGCCAAGGTCAAGCGTTTCGAGTCGGGCGTCCTCAAGGACCCGATCACCATACAGCCCGATATGCCGGTTCGCGAGGTGCTGAACCTGACACGCCAGCACAAGTTTTCCGGCCTGCCTGTCGTGCAGGGCAGCAAGGTCGTCGGCATCGTGACCAACCGGGACTTGCGGTTCGAGACCCAACTGGATCAGCCGGTGCGCAACATCATGACCCCGCGCGAGAGGCTGATCACAGTCAAGGAAGGTGCCACGCCGGACGAGGCCAAGGCGCTGATGCATAAACATCGGCTCGAACGCGTCCTGGTGATCAATGATGATTTCGAGTTGCGCGGACTCATCACGGTCAAGGATATCCTCAAATCCACCGAACACCCGCTGGCCTGCAAGGATAACTTCGGTCGGCTACGTGTCGGCGCGGCCATCGGCGTCGGCCCTGGAACGGAGGAGCGCGCCGAATTGCTGGTAGAGGCCGGGGTCGATCTCATCGTCGTGGATACCGCGCACGGCCATTCACAAGGCGTGCTCGACCGCATCCGGTGGGTCAAGAAGACGTTCCCCCACGTTGAAGTCGTCGGCGGCAATATTGCCACCGCCGATGCGGCGCGCGCCCTGGTCGACCACGGCGCCGATGGCGTCAAGGTCGGCATCGGGCCGGGCTCGATCTGCACCACCCGCATCGTCGCCGGCGTCGGCGTGCCGCAGATCACGGCCATCGACAACGTCGCCAGCGCGCTGCGGGATTCCGGCGTTCCATTGATCGCCGACGGCGGCATCCGCTATTCGGGCGACATCTCCAAGGCGATTGCCGCCGGTGCCTATGCCGTGATGCTGGGCGGCCTGTTCGCCGGCACCGAGGAGGCGCCCGGTGAAATCGAGCTCTTCCAGGGGCGTTCCTACAAGTCCTACCGCGGCATGGGCTCGCTCGGCGCCATGCAGCAGGGTGCGGCGGACCGCTATTTCCAGGAGGCCGATTCGAATGTTGAAAAGCTTGTTCCGGAAGGCATCGAGGGCCGAGTCCCCTACAAGGGGCCTGTGGGGGCCGTGATCCACCAGCTCATGGGCGGCCTGCGTGCCAGCATGGGCTATGTCGGCTCGAACGGCATCGAAGAGATGCGCAAACGAGCCGAATTTGTCGAGATCACCTCGGCCGGCGTGCGCGAGTCCCACGTGCATGATGTTCAGATCGTCAAGGAAGCACCCAACTACCGCGTCGAATAAGCCCTTCCGGGCGTTCCTGTCATGCACAACAAGATACTCATCCTCGATTTCGGCGCCCAGTATTCCCAGTTGATTGCCCGCCGAGTGCGCGAGCAGCAGGTCTATTGCGAGCTGCATCCTTACGACGTCTCCGAAGCCTTCATCCGGGAGTTCGCGCCCATCGGCATCATCCTCTCCGGCGGACCCAACTCGGTCTATGAGGAGCAGGCCTATCGCGCTTCGCAGGCCGTTTTCGAGCTCGGTGTTCCCGTGCTGGGCATCTGCTATGGCATGCAGACCATGGCGGCGCAGTTGGGCGGCAAGGTCGAAGGCGCGAAAAAGCGCGAATTCGGCTATGCCGAAATCCGTGCCAGGGGGCACTCGAAATTGCTGGAAGGGATTCAGGACAGTGTCAATGCCGAGGGCCACGGACTGCTCGACGTGTGGATGAGCCACGGCGACAAGGTCACCGAATTGCCCGCCGGCTTCAAGGTCATCGCCGGCAACGAGGCCACGCCCATCGCCGGCATGGCCGACGAGGCTCGCCGCTTCTATGGCGTCCAGTTCCACCCTGAAGTGACCCACACCATCCAGGGCAAGGCCATCATCGCCCGTTTCGTGCTGGACATCTGCGGCTGCAAGGGCGACTGGAACATGCCGGATTATGTCGGCGAGGCCGTCGAGCGCATCCGCGCCCAGGTCGGCAAGGACGAGGTCATCCTCGGCCTGTCGGGCGGCGTCGACTCCTCCGTCGCGGCGGCCCTGATCCATCGCGCCATCGGCGATCAGCTCACCTGCGTCTTCGTGGATAACGGCCTGCTGCGCCTGAACGAGGCCGAGCAGGTGATGAAGACCTTTGCCCGCAGCCTGGGCGTCAAGGTCATCCATGTCGATGCCAGCGAGCAGTTTCTCGCCAAGCTGGCCGGCGTGACCGAACCGGAACAGAAGCGCCGTATCATCGGGGCTGACTTTGTGGAGGTGTTCCAGGCCGAAGCCGCGAAGCTGCCGAACGCCAAGTGGCTGGCGCAGGGCACCATCTACCCCGACGTGATCGAATCGGCCGGCGCCAAAACCAAGAAGGCGCACACCATCAAGTCCCACCACAACGTCGGCGGCTTGCCGGAGACGCTTCACCTCAAGCTGCTGGAGCCGCTGCGCGAACTGTTCAAGGACGAGGTGCGCGAACTCGGCGTGGCCCTCGGCCTGCCGCACGACATGGTCTACCGTCACCCCTTCCCGGGCCCCGGCCTCGGCGTGCGCATCCTGGGCGAGGTGAAGAAGGAATACGCCGACCTGTTGCGCCGCGCCGACGCCATCTTCATCGACGAGTTGCGCGCGGCAGAATGGTACGAAAAGACATCGCAAGCCTTCGCCGTCTTTCTCCCGGTGCGCTCGGTCGGCGTCATGGGCGACGGCCGCACCTACGAGAATGTGGTGGCCCTGCGTGCCGTGCAGACCCAGGATTTCATGACCGCCCAGTGGGCCGAACTGCCCTACAGCCTCCTCGGCAAGGTTTCCAACCGCATCATCAATGAGGTGCGCGGCATCAACCGCGTTGTGTACGACATCTCAGGCAAGCCGCCGGCGACGATCGAGTGGGAGTAGGGCGCGTCCCTAGCCGAAGCGGTTGCTCAGCCGCCCCACGCCATCGATCACGATGTCCACCTGGTTCCCCTCCCGGATCGGGCCAGCTCCGAGCGAAGTCCCGCAGGCAATGATGTCGCCCGGCATGAGCGTCATGTCCTGCGACAGGCGGCTGACGATTGCGCGAGGCCGGAAGAACATGTCGGCCACCGGATAGTTCTGCTTTTCCTCCCCGTTCACCAGCGTCCTGACGGTCAGTGCATCCGGTTCGACCCCGGTTGCGATCATCGGGCCGAAAGGGCCGAAGGAATCGAAGCTCTTGGCACGGCTCCATTGCGGAAAACTCAGATCGCTGCGCAGGATGTCCCTTGCGGTGACGTCGTTCACGCAGGTGTAGCCGAAAATGCAGCCGCCGGCTTCGGTTTCGCGGATATTCCGGCAGGGCTTGCCGATGACGATTCCCAACTCGCCCTCGAACACCAACAGTCCATCGTAGCCCGCCGGTCGCCGGATCGGTTCGCCAGTCGCCATGAAGCAGTTGCTGGTCTTGACGAACCAGAGCGGATGCGCGGGTCGCTGCAATTTCTCGACCTCGGCGCGCGCCGCGAAATTGTTCCAGAGGCCGATCATTTTCGTCGGCTGGCAGGGTGCCAGGACCTTGACCGCCTCCAGAGCCAGGCGTTTGCCGGTCGGTTTCGCGCCCTTGAACAGATCGCCCGCACAAACCTGGATGGTATCCTTGTCAACCATGCCGAAGCCGGTCGATCCTTGGTGCGTGAAGCGTAGCCAGAGTGCCATTCCCTATCCTTCCCTGCGGGTTTCCAAATGGGTGTTGTTCATGCCTGGTGGATTGAATGCTACATCCCCCTTTCATCCAACGGTAAGCCAGTCATGACTCGGACAGCAATAAGCGATGAGGCTCTCATGAATGAAGCGTTGCGCCTGGCGCGCGAAGGGGGAGCGATGGGGGAGGTGCCGGTGGGGGCGGTGGTGGTCAAGGACGGCGGGATCATCGGACGCGGCTTCAATGCGCCGATTTCGCGCCGGGATCCGACCGCTCATGCAGAAATCATGGCACTGCGGGATGCGGCGCAGCGCCTCGGCAATTACCGCCTGCCCGGCTGCGAGCTCTACGTCACCCTGGAGCCCTGCGTGATGTGCGCCGGCGCCATCATTCATGCACGGGTTGCCCGCGTGGTCTTCGGCGCCCGCGATCCGAAGACAGGGGCCTGCGGCAGCGTGGCCAACCTTTTTGACGAACCGCGCCTGAACTTCCATGCGGCCGTGACTGACGGCGTGCTGGCGGAGGAATGCGGGGCGCTTCTTACCAACTTTTTCGCCGCAAAGCGCGGCAGGACAGAAACGGCCTGACATGAAGATCCGCATCACCCTCTCGCGCCAGACGCTCGACCTTTTCGACAACACCGGCAAATGCCTGCATTCCTACACGGTTTCAACTTCCAAGATGGGTCCGGGAGAGCAGCGCGGCAGCAACTGCACGCCGCGCGGACGCCATATCGTGCGAGCCAAGATCGGCGCTGATCAGCCCGAAAACGCCGTGTTCGTCCGGCGGCGCCCGACCGGCGAAATCTACTCACGGGAACTGGCCGACAAGCACCCCGGCCGCGACTGGATACTGACGCGGATACTCTGGCTGTCCGGATGCGAGCCGGGCCGCAACCGGCTGGGCGACGTGGATACCATGCGCCGGTTCGTCTATCTGCACGGCACGCCGGATGGCACGGAACTGGGGCGTCCGGGTTCGATCGGCTGCATCCGCATGCGCAACCGGGACATCCTCGAACTGTTCGATCTCGTGCCGGCAGGCACGGCAGTGGAAATTACCGAGTAGCCGGTCAGGTCACCTGAAAAGCGAATTCTCGCCTCTTGCCCGGCAACGCCTCCGGCAGGAAACCCTGTTCGACGAAGCGCACTTCCCCCGACGAGTGCATCAGCAGCACGGTTGCCGAACGCGTGCCGTAGCCGGCCGTGCTGATGAACGCCGCCGAGAGCAACCTTTCCCATTCCAGGCTGATGCCCGTGCGCGGCAACTTGTCGTCCGGCGCGATGCTGTCGTCACGAAGAAGGTCGAACAGCAGCCGGTCGTCCGGAAGGGCGTGGAGTGCGGAATGCAAAGCTGATTTTCCGCGTGCGACCTTGGGCCAGGGGGTGTCGAGCAAATGGTTCGACAGGCCATACACGCCGGGCGCGAGTTGTCTTTCACCTTCGCCGCAATTCGAAAAGCACCATAGGCTGCCCTGATCGCCGAACACCAGGTTGAAGCCGTTGTAGCGCGCCGCGCCGGATTCGAGTTCGCGCAGGTAATCCTCGGGACTTTGCATGCCTGTCAGAAACCGGCTGACCAGTTGGCCGCGCGAGGGCGCGCCGGCCATGTTGCGTGCCGGGTCGCGGAAGTTGGTCAGCGCGGCGAAGCGGCCGGTGCGCGTCACCCCCAGCCAGGTGCCGCCGGCTTCGAGGTCGCGCCCGGCGAGGACATGCGGCGCATCGTCCCAAAAGTCAGCCGCTGCGGTACGGCGGGCATGGAACTCGTCCCGATTGGCGGCCACCGCCAACGGATAATCCGCGTGGGCGCGCCAGGCAAGCAGGATCAGGCACATGGCCTGCTGCCGTTACTCGAGCGGGTAGGGCAGGGAACGGAACCCCAGACGCAGCCCGTCGGCGCTGCCCACGCGCACCTCGCCGGATTCTGCGCTCGCCATCAGCATCGAGGCCAGGATTTCGCACCCGCCCGACGGGCTGGGCGCCGCCTCGATGACTTTGCCGCAGGACTGGTCCGGCAGGTCGGGGCTGTACAGGTCGGTGCCGGGCACTGGGCAGCCGCCGTCAATGTGCGCGCGGTAGGTGCGGCGCTTCACCTTGCCGAGATACTTGGTGCGCGCCACCACTTCCTGGCCCGGATAGCAGCCCTTGGTGAAGCTGACGCCGCCGAGCAATTCGAGGTTGGCCATCTGCGGCACGAACTCTTCCTGCGTGCGCGAGGTGATGTGCGGAATGCCCGCCTCGATCTCCAGCCAGCGCCAAGCCGGCGTGCCGACCGGGCGCAATTTCGAAGCGAGTGTCTCCCATACCTGTGATGCTGCGTCCTGGCGCAGCGCCAACTGGCAGCGCCGTTCGTCGAGGCGAATCGCCGTACCCCCGTCGAAACGCGCGATGCCCAGCGCGGCGGCCGGCATATCGACTCCCAACAGCTTGACGGCCGCTGCGGTTCCGCTGCCGGAAATCCCCAGCAAAACGAGATCGTCGCCCGCATCCGCGAGTTTCACTTTGGAACGCAGGACATACATGCCGAGCTTTTTGAGGATGGCAGGCTGGATGTCGGCCGAGAGTTGCAGCAGATAGTCCCTGTCTTCACGCCAGATCAGGAAATCGGCCAGGAGGCGGCCTTTCGGGCTGCAGAAGCCGCAACGTTCGGCATGATCGCGGCCAAGGTGTTGCACATCGTTCGAGAACAGATTGTGCAGAAAACCGGCTGCGTCCTCCCCGGTTGCGCGAATCAAGCCGAACTGCGTCAGTGGCGCCATCACCGTATCCGATGCCGCCGACTGGAGTTCGGCCAAGGCATCGCCGAAATCGCCTATGCCCTCGGCTTCGAAGCGGGCGCCGCGGCTTGCCAGGAAGTTCTTCCAGTTCGGATTCATGTTCATTCGTCTGTATGTGGGGTGGGTTATTATAGCTTCTGTGCCGCTCCATCCCATTTCAACCCCCGCCCGATAATGCGCCGTTTGCTTCGCCTGTTCGGCTTGATGTTCGCCGTCGCGCTCGCATGCCTGGGCTGGATGGGATATTACGCGACCAAGCCGCTGACACTGCAGGCCAGTCCGCTCGATTTCACCGTCAAGGCGGGCAGCACCTTGCGCAGTGCTTCCCGCCAGATCGAGGAGGCGGGCATGGCACTATCCGCTTGGCAATTCACCTTGCTGGGTCGAATTCTCGGCAAGGCGGCGGAAATCAAGGCCGGCAGTTATGAGGTATCACAAGGCATTACCCCCCTGAAACTGCTGGAAAAGCTCACCCGAGGCGATGTCACCCAGACGGAAATCGTGCTGCTGGAAGGCTGGACTTTCCGGCAAATGCGCTCGACCCTCGATTCCCATCCCCACATCCGGCACGACACGGCAGGCTGGACCGAACGCCAGATCATGGAGAAACTTGGAGCAGAGGGACGGGCGGAAGGTCGTTTTTTCCCGGATACTTATTTGTTCGCCAAGGGTTCCGGCGATCTGGATATTCTCAGGCGGGCCTATAGTCAGATGGAAAAGATCCTGCTCCGGGAATGGAATGGCCGGGACGCCGAACTGCCATACGCTTCTCCGTACGAAGCCCTCATCATGGCCTCCATCGTGGAAAAGGAAACCGGGCATGCCGCCGAGCGCACGCGGGTCGCCTCCGTATTCCTCAATCGCCTGAATAGAGGCATGCTGTTGCAGACCGATCCTACGGTAATCTATGGCTTGGGCGAACAGTTCGATGGCAATCTGCGCAAGCGCGATCTGCTGACGGACGGCCCCTACAACTCCTATACGCGGCCGGGATTTCCGCCCACGCCGATTGCCATGCCCGGCCTGGCGTCGATCCAGGCGGCGCTGCACCCTGCGAAGACGGACATGCTCTATTTCGTCGCGCGCGGAGACGGATCGAGCCAGTTCTCCCGCACGCTGGAGGAGCACAACCGTGCCGTGGCCAAATACCAATTGAGAAAAGGGAAGTGAATGCGCGGCAAGTTCATCACTCTGGAAGGCATCGATGGCGCCGGGAAGAGCACCCACCATGCCTGGCTGGTCGATTATTTGAGGCAGCAGGGGCGGGAAGTGGTCGCCACGCGGGAGCCGGGGGGCACCGAACTCGGTGAGAAGTTGAGGGGCTTGTTGCTATCCGAGCCTATGCACCTGGAAACTGAGGCGCTCCTGATGTTTGCGGCAAGGCGGGAACACCTGGATAAACTGATTCTGCCTGCCCTTGAGGCGGGGAAATGGGTCGTCTCGGACAGGTTTACCGATGCCTCCTATGCTTATCAGGGAGGCGGCAGAGGCCTCGCCAAGGAACGAATCCAGGTTCTGGAACGCTGGGTGCAGGCCGAATTTCAGCCGGATTTGACGCTGGTTTTCGACCTCCCCACCGAGACCGCTTGCGAGAGATTGGCAAAAACCGGGAATGCGCCTGACCGCTTCGAACTGGAAACCCAGGTGTTCTTCGAGCGTGTCAGAAAGGCCTATTTACGCCGCGCGAGTGCGGAACCGGACAGAATTAAAGTCGTCGACTCAAGGCAAAGCATAACAGATATTCGTGTATTGCTTGAGGAATATGTTGCAGTATTATAATTAATAATGATTTATTCTTGGAATAAAAGGCACTGGGACAAGCTGTGCTCGATGGGCGGGCGGTTGCCGCATGCTCTTCTTCTGGCGGGCCCCGCAGGGGGCGGCAAGCAGGATTTTGCCTTGTCATTGGCCGCCAAGCTCCTCTGCGAAAAGACAGCCGGAAGCGCATCCGCCTGCGGTGTATGTCCTTCCTGCAACTGGTTTTCAGGTGGCAACCACCCTGATTTCAGGTTGATCGAACCGGGCGGTGACGAACTGGAAAGGCCCGAAGCCGAAGCCGAACCGATCACTCAGAAGAAAAAATCCGAACAGATCCGCATTGGACAGATACGGGTGCTGGATGGCTTTCTTGGCATAGGCACACATCGTCAGGGGGCCCGCATCATTGTCATCAGGCCAGCCGAGGCCATGAATCACGCCACAGCAAATGCACTTCTTAAAATGCTTGAAGAGCCATCTTTAAGTACATTGTTTATATTGGTTACTAATAATAAGAAAAGGCTATTGCCAACTATCCTCAGCCGTTGCCAGACCCTGAATTTTCCCAAGCCAGAAGCGGACGAAGCGCTGGCCTGGCTTCGTCAAACCGGCGCAACGCATCCAGAGGCTTCGCTGGCGCATGCGGGCGGAATGCCCCTTGCCGCGCGGGACGAGGCTGTGGATCAGGTGCGACTGGAAGGCTTCTATCGCGATCTGGCCCAACTAGAGCAGACCGGGCCGGTTGTGATTGCCGGACGCTGGGAATCCTGGCTGAAAGAGAATAAGGATGGCGAATCCGCTGTGGATAAACGCAGCCTTGTTGTCTGGATGCAAAAGTGGGTGTTCGATCTGGTCATGATGAAACAATGCGGCTTGGCTGCATTCCATCCCCATATGACGCAGGAAGTCCGTACTGTCGCCGGGCGCGCCTCGCTAGGTGCATTGATCGACTGCTACAATGAACTGCTACGGATTCGCGCCGTATCGCAACATCCTTTGAATCCGCGCCTGTTTCTGGAAGACATGCTGTCTCGCTATGCACGTGCAGCCTTGAGTGGGAGATAATCGATTCATGTCAGAGTCTTCGAAACCCCAGCCCGTGGGCGCGCGCCCAAGCGTCCTGTCGTTGAATATCAACTCGAAATCAGCGCTTTACGCCGCCTATATGCCTTACCTGAAACGCGGCGGCATCTTTGTTCCGACTGCCAAGCCCTATGCCATCGGCGATGAAGTCTTCATGCTGCTGTCGCTGATGGATGAGCCGGGGAAATTGCCCATTGCCGGGTCGGTGGTTTGGGTCACACCGGCCGACGCCCAGAACAACAAGACGCAGGGCATCGGTGTCCAGTTCAGCGAAGACGAGTCGGGCCAGGCTGCCCGTCGCAAGATAGAAACCATTCTGGGCGGCTATCCGGCGGGTCGCCAGACCCACACCATTTAACCCGCCCCAATGCTGGTCGATTCGCATTGCCACCTCGACTTTCCCGAACTGGCCGATAGAATCGATCAAGTCCTTGATTCCATGAAACGCGCCAGGGTTGGCGCTGCCTTGTGCATCGGCGTGAGCCTGGAAGGGTTGCCCGGCGTCCTATCGCTTGCCGACAGTCATGAAAACCTGTACGCAACGGTCGGCGTGCACCCGGAACACCATGATTGTGCCGAACCGGATGTAGATACCCTGCTGCTGCATGCGCGCCATGAGCGTGTGCTGGGCATTGGAGAAACCGGACTAGATTACTACTGGCACAAGGACAAGCCGGAATGGCAACGCCAGCGTTTCCGAATCCATATCCGGGCGGCCAAGGCATGCCGCAAGCCGCTGATTATTCATACAAGAGACGCTGCAGAGGACACGATTCGCATCATGCGCGAGGAGTGTGCGGATGCAGTCGGCGGCGTGATGCACTGCTTCACGGAAACCCAGGCAATGGCAGACGAGGCCCTGTCGCTCGGCTTCCATATCTCCTTTTCCGGGATTGTCACCTTCAAGAACGCCAGACAACTCAAGGAGGTGGCAAGAAACATCCCCCTGGAACGATTGCTGGTGGAAACGGACTCACCTTATTTAGCCCCGGTGCCATATCGAGGCAAGATCAACGAACCGGCCTATGTCCGGCACGTGGCGGAAGAAATCGCCAGCCTGCGGGGCATGGATATCAATGTTGTAGAACAAGCCACCACGGCTAATTTTTGCCGCCTTTTTGGAGTTTCAATTAATTGATTATTAGTAATTATTCACTGTCGAAGCGATTTCTGCGGGCAGTCCTGCTAGGCATGGCCGTGTGCATGCAGGCGATGTCAGTTTCGGCGGGTGTTTACGACGATCTCCTGAAAGCCATCGAAGACGACGATACCGAGGCGGTCACAACCATCCTGAAACGTGGGATGGATGTGAATACCGTCGACAAATCAGGCAATTCGCTGTTGATGCTGGCGGTGCAGAAAGGCAATGTCGATCTCGTGCAGTTTCTCATTGAGCACCGGGCGCGCGTGCGGGCAAGGAATCAGTTTGGTGATACGCCACTGATGTACGCAGCGTTGAAGGGCAACATCGAAATCATGAAGCTGTTGGTGTCTGCGGGCGGGGAGATCAATCACTCCGGCTGGACGCCGCTGATCTATGCCGCCTTCGAGGGCCATGTGGAGGCGGTAGAATTCCTTTTGGCCCGAGGCGCTGAAGTCAATGCCCAGGCACCCAATCAGGCAACAGCCCTGATGCTTGCATCAAGGAATGGGCATCTGGATGTGGTGAAACTGTTGCTCAAGGCCAAGGCGGACACGGGCATCACAACGCAGGACGACGCGACCGCCTTGAAATGGGCGACCGCTGCCGGCCATGAGCAGATCGTCAAATTACTCAGGGAAGCGGGCGCGAGGAACTAACGTGCGGCTTTGAAGGCGGCCAGTATGGTTCCTGTCCTTCGATTATATCTATTCGCATAATCTGTATTATGTCAACTTAATAAGATCATACAAAAACTCGCTATCAGCTGCATTTCAGCGAGTAGCAAACATCCCGCCTAACCTATCCCGCCTAACCTATTATCCGATACCGACCAATCTCCAGCGCCGTTGCGCCGAGGCTGACGCTTGCCACGGCACGTCAGGTTGCTGTGCGATTGCTGGCCATGCTATGGTTTGGTCGCATAATAATTCATCACAACAACCGTAACGCAGAAAAAATGAATAGCAGCGGCCCTGATCTGCGTAGCTGGCTGAACACCCTCGAACAAAACGGAGAACTCAGACGCATCCGCGCCGAGGTTGACTGGCGCGAGGAGATCGGCGCAATAGCCCGCATCAATCTTGGCTTGTCCGGGCCCGGTCTGCTGTTTGAAAACATCAAGGATCATAAGCACACTCGCTGCACGAAATTCCTCACAGGAAGCCTTGGAAACCAGCGTCAGGTTTGTCTGATGCTGGGTCTTCCAACCGACACACCCGACCAGCGGATCGTCCAGCACCTGAAGGCGTGCTATCGACAGGGCATTCCGCCGATCGAGGTCGATACGGGTCCGGTCAAGACGCACATACTCGCTGGAGCCGGCCTGGACCTTGGCCAGTTTCCGGTGCCTTACTGGCATCACCTGGACGGCGGACGCTACATCGATACGTTCTGCGGCGTGATCACGCGCAATCCGAAGAACGGCAAGCTCAACGTCGGCATCTACCGCGGACAGGTCATTGCCCCCGACAAGATCGGCAAACTCCTCATTCCGACCCAGCACTGGGGTGCGCATTTCGCCGAACACCGTGAATCGCTGGCGCCCATGCCGGTGGCGGTCGTGTACGGCTGGCACGACGTGTTGCCTTTCTGCGCAGGCAGCCCTTTCCCGAAGCAAGTATGCGAGTACGACATGATGGGCGCCATCCTTGGCCGCCCGGTGGAACTGGTGCGCTGCGAGACAAGCGACCTGCTCGTCCCGGCAAGCGCCGAAATCGTGATCGAGGGCACGATCGACCCGAATCCTGCCACCTTTGAAATGGAAGGCCCATTCGGGGAGTACCCGGGCTATGCCGGCGGCAGCCCCTCTCCCAAACCCGTGCTGCGGCTCAAGCGCATCACGCATCGGGACGATCCCATTCTGCGCGGCACGCTGGAAGGCGCACGCCCGGGATTTCCGAGCGAGGATTCGCCGCTGTGCGCCTACAGCTGGTCCGCGATCGCCTGGAACATGCTGGAAGATGTCGGCGTCGGCGGCGTTACCGACGTATGGATGCCGCCGGTCGTGACGGGCACCCATATTGTGGTCCAGATTCGCAAGCAGTACCGCGGCCATGCCCAGCAGATCGCCAATGCGCTCTGGGGCACCAGCGCCGGCCAGTGGTTCTTCAAAAACGTGATGGTGGTCGAGGAGGATATCGACATCCGCGATCGCGAGGCGCTTGAATGGGCGTTCGCCTTCCGGGTCAATCCCGGCATGGGACAACTGCTTGCTTTCGGCCCCACCTTCGGATCGGTGCTCGACCCCTCCACGCCGCGCGAGCAGGCGAATCCCCTGAAGTACGGCACCGGCTGCTGGACGCGAACGCTGATCGATGCCACGCGCAGCTGGGAGTTCGAACGCAACCCGGCGTGGGGCAATCGCCGCTTCCCGCCGATCAACAAGATTCCCGTCGAACTCGAGGCCAAGGTGCGGGCCAGATGGGAGGAGTACGGCATCGGCATAGAGTATCTGTCGGAGGCGAAACGCGAACAACTGACATATGCCGAATTGGGCAAGCGATTCGCAGAACTGTAACTAACACTGGAGGACACGGACATGACGCTTCGCCAACTATCCATTGGCTTCACCTTCCTGATTGCTTCTGCCAGCGTCGCAGCCGACATCGTGGTCGGGGTGACCGTCTCGACGACCGGTCCCGGCGCCTCGCTGGGCGTGCATTACCGCAACACTTTCAACATGCTGCCCAAGACGCTCGGCGGCCAAACGGCGAAGTACATCATTCTCGACGATGCTTCGGATCCCACCCAGGCGGTGAAAAACGCGCGCAAGCTCATCAGCGTGGATAACGCCGACATCATCATGGGCTCCTCCTCCGTTCCGAACAACCACGCCATCTCCGAGGTGGCAACCGAACTGAAGACGGTTCAGATCGCTCTGGCGCCCATGTCGCTGCCGCAGGAGAAGATGCACTGGACATTCGTCGTGCCCCAGTCCATCCCGCTCATGATCGAAGGCGTGGTCAAGCACATGCAGGTCAACGGCGTGAAGAGCGTGGGTTACATCGGATTCAACGATCCCTGGGGCGAAGGCATCGACAAGGCTTTCACCGCCCTCGCCGGCCCGGCGGGCATCAAGGTGGTGGCGAACGAGCGCTATGCCAGATCCGATACCAGCGTCGAAGCCCAGGTGCTCAAAATCGTCGCGGCGAAACCCGATGCCGTGCTGATCGGAGGATCGGGCACGCCTGGGGCGCTACCCGCCATCTCGCTTGCGGGACGCGGCTTCAAGGGCCAGATCTACGGCAACCATGGCATGGTCAATCCGGATTTCATTCGCGTCGGCGCCAAGAGTGTTGAAGGGCTGATTGCGCCTACCGGGCCCTTGGTGGTTGTGGAGCAACTGCCCGACGCCAACCCCATAAAACCCGTGGCAAGCGGTTTTGTGAAGGCCTACGATGCCGCTTACGGCGTGCAGAACCGCAACGCCTTCGCCGGGTACGCCTATGACGCCTACCTTCTGCTGGAGAAGGCGTTGCCGGAAGCGATGAAAGCAGCAAGCCCCGGCACGCCGGCGTTCCGCGCCGCGCTCCGCGACGCACTGGAAAAAATTCGCGAGGCCATCGGCACCCATGGCGTCTATACCATGTCGCCGGGCAATCACAATGGCATGGACGCGCGTGCGCGCGTGCTGGTCAAGGTCGAGAACGGAAGCTGGCAACTCGTGCAGTGATGCGCCTTGCAACCGGGCGCCGTCCCCTCGAGGCGGCCCGGCCAAGGGTGCTCATACGCGGTGGATGGACCAGCGCACGACGCCCCACACGTCAAACTCCTGCTCCGGGCCGACGAGGATGTCGCCATGGCCTTGGCCGCAGGCGCGCAGGAGAATGCCTTCCGGCAGGCGGCAGAACTGCTTCACGGTGAATTCGCCGTCGACCACGGCAATGACGATGCTCCTGTCGGCTGGATTGACGGCGCATTCGACGACCAGCAGGTCGCCGTCGTGTATGCCGAGGCCTGTCATGGAGTCGCCGGAAACGCGCACGATATAGGTGGCTTCGCGGTGTTCGATCAGATGCGCCTCCAGGCTCAGTCGCTCCCTGAAGAGTGCCGCGGCGGGCAACGGGTTGCCGGCGGGCACGGGTCTGGCGAGCAGCGGTCGGCCCGGCAGGGGGATCACGCCCTCCTCCGGGAAAACCGGGAAGACGCCGACCGGCCGGGACGGCAGGCCTTGTTGTCGCGAGCAGGACATGAGTATCAACCCCGGTAGCGCCTGACGAGTCCGGTGACGACACCGAAGAGTTCGAGTCCGCCTTTGGGCCGGATCACCGGGTAGGCCCTGTTGTGCGGCTTCAGAATGAAGCGATCCCGCTCCATCCCCAGTTCCTTGAGCGTAAATTCGTTGTCGACGATGGCGATGACGAAATCGCCCGCCCGGGCGGCCTTGCTGCGTTCCACGACGACGATATCTCCGTCGTGGATGCCGGCCTCGACCATGGAATCGCCCCTGACGGGCACCATCACCGTGCGCGAAGGCGTGCGGACAAGGTAGTCATCGACAAGAAAAGGTTCGCCCCCCGCCCCTTCGACCATGTCGGGGGCGCCGGCGCGCACGGCGGTGCCGGCAAGGGACCGCTCGAAGAAGCGCCTGGCGGGCATCCAGGCGTCGTCATCGGGGGTGCGTTCGACAAAACCGGCCTGTTCCAGGCGAACCAGGAGTTTCCTGGCAGCCGTCTTGGAGGCGAAGCCCATCAGGGTCGCAATGCGCTGCAGGGAAGGAATGCGTCGGGCGTCCGCGAAATAGTCGCGCAGACGGCCGAGGTACTCGGTATCGCGCTCGATATCAGAGGAAGGCATGGTTGGCTCCGCGCATGTTTGGTGTCCGCATGAACACCAATATAGTGTCCGAACGGACACTCGTCAAGTGCGGCGTGGCGCGCTAAGGTGCGAAATCGCGTTGTGCACCTTACTGCCGAGGCTGACTTTTCTGCTATTCGCTATCCGGTGGCGTGGCTGCACTGCCGTCGCCGGCAGGCGTCACTTCGGATGAATCCGCCGAGACAATGCCTCCGGGGCCTGCAGCGGCGCTCTTCGCCGCGAGTTTCTGCAGACGCTTTTCTTCCTGCTTTTTCTTCTTCGCCAGGTCTCTCTGGCGTTTTTCGAACTGGTAATTTGGCTTGGCCAAGAGCACTCCTTAGACCGCCGCCAAGGGCGGTCGAACACAAATTGGATCAGTAACGCTTGCCGCCACGACTCCCACCGGGACCGCCACGGCCACCGAAGCCGCCGCCTCCGCCGCCGGATCGGGGCTCCTGGGGCCGGGCTTCATTCACGATCATGTTGCGGCCGTCGGCGCTCTTGCCGTTGAGTCCGGCGATGGCCGCTTGCGCTTCATCGTCAGAACCCATTTCGACGAAGCCGAAACCCTTGGAACGACCAGAGTCGCGATCCATGATGACCTGTGCCGAGCCGACCGTGCCGTAGGCCGCGAACATCTGTTCAAGATCGCTCTTGCCGACGTTGTAGCCCAGATTGCCTACATAAAGCTTTTTGCTCAAGGGAGTTCTCCGGTTGTAGGTGGGACGACAGGACTCGACTGGAAGCTAGGCATGCCCCGCTGGCGATAGTATACGGGATCGGTCTTGGGAATGTTGCGTTTTGCGGGGAAGTTTTCATGAAGATATGGGTCGATGCCGACGCCTGCCCGTCCGTCATCAAGGACATCCTCTACCGCGCCGCGAACCGCGCGCAGGTGCAACTCACGCTGATCGCCAACCAGGCGCTGCGCGTGCCCCCTTCCCCCTGGATCCGTACGCTGCAGGTGCCGACGGGCTTCGATGTCGCCGACCGGCGCATCGCCCGGGAAGCCGCGGCTGGTGACCTGGTGATCACTGCCGATGTGCCCCTTGCCGCCCTGGTGATCGACAAGGGTGCCAGCGTGCTCGACCCGCGCGGCGACCAACTCGACGCGGGCAATATCCGTGAGCGTCTGACGATGCGCAACTTCATGGAAGGGCTTCGCAGCGGCGGCGTCGACACCGGCGGCCCGCCTGCATTCTCGGCGGCCGACCGGCAGGCGTTTGCGAACCGGCTCGACGCGTGGCTGGTGAAGCGGGTGCGCAGCCTGCCGGACAAGTAAGTCGCGGGCTGCCGCAACGCTACTCGACGCGAACCCAGGTCTGGGTGCGCCCAAAGAAGAGGACGGAGCCGCGCATTTCGAGCTTTTTGCCGCCATCGATGACGGTCACCCTGGCGTTGTAGACCTTGCCGTTGGCCGGGTCCAGGATGCTGCCGCCGCCATAGACATTGTCGCCGTCCTTCTTCAAGCCCGTCAGGATGGTCATGCCGATGACCGGTTTACCCTTGCGCGGATCGTCGCTGGCGCATTCCTCGCACTTGGAATCCTGCTTGGCCGGATCGAAGATCTTCTCGACCGCGCCGGAAATCACGCCGTCCTTCTCCGTGATGCGGACGACGGATTTCGGTTTCCTGGTTTCGTCGTCGATCGTGTTCCAGGCGCCGACCGGCGACATCGTGTCGGCGAGGGCATGCATCGATACCGAGGCGGCCAATAAGGCCGTGCAGATGTGGAATTGATGCTTGGGCATATTGGATTCACCTTAAGAGAATAATGCTGTTTCAGTTCTGTCGAAATCCCTATCGTGCCTCAATGAAGAGTCATGCTAAATGGGTGCTTCAGCATTTGCGCACCATTTATTGGAATCTGCCGCCCGATACCTTCTGATTGCTGGCGAAGCGTGTATCGATGTTCGTTTCAAGCAGTTCGATGATTTCGTTTTCCGGGGTGAGATGCCCGCCCCCGGAGGCAGTGTAAGTCAGCTTTACAAAGCGTTTCGCGGCTGGTGCATACCAAACCGTTGCAGAGTAGGTGCGCGAAGGAATGCCATAGTAATAGGAACCATTGAAGAATTGCCGCCCCTCAATGACTACCTTCCGTGCCTCGAAGGAGCCAGCTTGAACCTGTACCCTTTCAATCCCTGCAAGCCGAGCCTTAAATGGTTCGTTGCCAGTCAGAATTGCTACTCGTCCCCATTCTGTCGTCGGCTCCGCCGGACCAAGACTCAAAAGGTAGGGCGATATCTCTCGCAATGCAAATTCTCCCGCCTTGCGATCTGTCAGGGTCAGGCCTGCAATAAATGTGTTTGTTTCTCGAGCCCGCCCCATTCTAAGCTCGTCGGACACCTCTTCTTCTGAGGTGGCTTTGACCTGTACTGTGTAGATGCCGGTTTTACCGAAACTGTCCGTAAATCGGTATGTCCAGGTATCGCCCACTTGCGGGTTCGGATTGTTCGTGCGGCGGGGAACGATCCTCTCCTGCTCTGCTTGTTGTTGGCTTTCCCGCCTGGGGGGTTCGGGCGAACCGGGAACCTGGACATTCTGCCCTTTCGTATCGACAACTGTCGCGCTGCTGGGGCTTTGTTCCCTAACGGCAAAGACTGGCGGCTTTCCTGAGGGGATGGGAAAACTGGTTTCCAACAATTCGATGGTATCGCGTTCAGCGCCGACTAAACCTGAAGCCATCCCTATTTCGGGAGCGGAGATGCTCATTTTTATGAACCGCTTTGCGGCAGGGGCATACCAAACGGTCAGTGTGTATTTCCGGGAAAGCGCGACCTGAAAACTCCCTCTCACAAACTGTACGCCGTCAACAATCAGTTTTTGTGTCTCGAATGTGCCCGCAGGGACACTCACGGTTTCAGAGCCGACAAAACGGGCCGTGAATGGCTTGCTTTCCTCGAACAGCTTGACCGTACTCCAGCCAGTTGAGAATTCCTGGGGCCCCAGGCTTAGCAGGTAGGGAGAGAATTCACGCAAGTTCAACCCGGAAATCCCGCGTGGAACCACTTCCAGACCTGCGCCAAACGAACCTGAATTGCGCGAGTGATCCATGCGAATTTCATCTCGGATTTCATTCTGCGAGACGGAAGTAACACGCACGCTATAGGTTTCTCTCCTGCCGTAGCCGTCTGAATAGCGGTAGGTCCAGGTATCTCCCACCTGCGGATTGGTACTATTGCCGCTATTTGGGACACCTTGTATTTGTGTCGTTTGGATCGCCGGTGTTGGGGCGGCCGCCTGCGGGATTGGCCGAGAAACCGATGCGGACGATTCGGTTCTCGCGAGCGCTCGCAGGAGAACCTGAATATATTCAGGGTACTCGTAACCGGAACCGCTATTGTGGTCAATCACGGCCCCAATGACCCCGCCTAAAATAATGTTGCCGAACATCTCGGCTTTGGTTTGCGAGACTACGGACGATCTCCCATTCTCGAATCCCGGCTTGCTGCAGAGTATCTGCATATCGTCATTGGACCGGTGAATCATTACCGATCCAGGTGTCGTGACAAGCCATTTACCCTTATTGTTCGACAGCTCGCATACCGCACCAGGCAAGTCACCGCCGACATATTCCCGCGTCTGTACTGAAACGTTCTGAGTCGTCGAGCCCGTCACGGAGGCGCATCCTCCCATGAGGACAGACAAGGCGATACCGGTAAGAAACAAATATTGGCCCACAATGGTTTTCCCCCTTGAGATTCTCTTTTTCTTGCATTCTGAGCAGGCGACTACGCTCTCCCAGCATTCAACAGCCGACCGCACTTCCATGCGGTCGGCATGATATCACTCTGCCAAGCGGCGTAGTTCTATTCCGGTTCCGCAACTTCAATGGATCCTGGGGTAGTCAATTCCGAACCCGCCTCGAGAAGCTGCGTATCCTCGTGGCGATAGGCCGGACTGCAGCAGCAGAGTATTTGCAGGGGCTGCGTCCCGCTCGCCTCGATGCAGTGCGGCGTGCCGGGCGGAATCAGCGCCGTGTCGCCGGGGCTGACTTTCACCTTTTCGCCGCCGAGCGTCAACCAGCCCTCGCCGGCCGTGACGTGGTAGAGCTCCTCGCTCGTCAGGTGCAGGTGCAGCAGCGTGCGCGTGCCGGCCGGCACAAGCGCCTCGGCCAGGCTCTGGCTGCGGTTGCCGTGCCGGTCCGGATGCATCAGCTCGCGGATTTTCGAGCCGTCCTTGGTGATATAGGGGGCGATGTCGGCAAGGCGGGTTTTCATGGGGATACCTTCATGCAGAGGCCTGCTCCGCCACGAGCGTGATGGTTGTTTCTGCGGTCGGCCTGCATATGGAAACAATCACTTCGCAATATTCATTCTGCGGCTCAACCGGCGTGGGGTCGTCGGCGCAGCTGCAGCCGGCGAGGATTCCCGAGTAGAAGATGCCCACCCTGGCCTGAATGCAGTCCGGCTTGTCGGCCACGCTGATGATCATCGCGCTGTGCGTGCCCTCGAGGGCATGGCTGCTTGCCGTCAGTCCCTGCTGCAGGGGCAGATGCGCCGCGTCGAGGCGTCCGATTTCCTCCTTGAGCACCGAGGGAAAATCGGGCGAGCCCCAGGCTTGGAGGGATGCAGTCAGGCGAATCATCGCGGGCACGGCCTCGCGTGGGTCCGGCAACGTCCCACGGGCCTGTACGATGAACGTCCCGACCGAGACATCAGCGCCCTTCCGCCGCCTCGCGCTTTTGTTCAGCCTGCTTGAACGCTTCATCGAGCTTGCCCTGCACTTGGGCAGGGGCGGCTTTTGCCTGCTCGGCTTCCTTGGCCTTGGCGGCGCCGGCGGTCGCCGCAACAGTGGCGGTTTCGGAGACGCCGCATCCGGCAAGCAGGATGGCAAGGAGCAGCGGGAACAGCCTCATGGTTTCTTCCTTTCCGACAGCAAGGCGATCACTTCTTCGTCCTCCACCTGTCCGAAGTCGGCGTAGAACTGGCCGACGGCCTGGAAGTTGTCCGGGGCATACAGGTACACCACGTCGTCGGCCTTTTCCGCCACTTTCAACAGGGTATCCGGCGGCGCAACGGGCACGGCGCAAATCAGTTTTTTCGGATTGCGCTGACGCAGTGCATGCAGCGCGGCGAGCATGGTCGAGCCCGTCGCGAGGCCGTCGTCGATGACAATGACAATGCGATCCTTGGGATCGACTGGCGGGTGCAGCGGCGAGTACTGGGCGCGGCGCTGGCGGATGGTCTCCAGTTCGCGCGCCTTGACGCGCTCGATGTAGGCATCGTCGGCTCCTGCCAGGATGGCGTGAGGGCCGACGTGGGCCCAGCCCGTCTCGTCGATGGCGCCGATGGCGAATTCCGGGTTGCCCGGCGCACCAAGTTTTCTGACCAGCACCACATCGAATTCGCCGTCCAGCGCATCCGCAACGGCCTTCGCCATCGGCACGGCGCCACGCGGGATGGCGAGCACCAGCGGATGTCGTCCTTTATAGGCGGCAAGCTTTTCGGCCAGCAATTGCGCGGCCTGTTCCCTGTCTCTGAAGATCATGGCCTTACCTTAGCCCCGACCTGCCCGCCTGTCCAGACCGGTATAATCCGACCTTTGAAAGCAGTCTCCCGCAAGGCTCCCCTCGATTTACCGATGATTGCCGCCCGCCGGGCCGCCCCAAGGGCGGCGAAGCCAACCCCATGGAGCGGGCTCAGCCCGCGAACCGCCGTCACCCCCTTCCTTGGGAAGGGGGATGGGGGGAAGGCCGTCCAGTGACCTCCGCATTCCCTGCGCTGCTGCCGCAGCTGCCCGCATTGCCAAAGCCCGGCATGCGCCTCGACCTGCCCGTGCTAACCGGATCGAGCGACGCCTTGGCCCTGGCACAGGCTGCCGGCTCAGGCCGCTTGCTGGCAGTGGTCACGGCCAACCCGCTCGATGCCCAGCGCCTGCAGGAAGAGATCGCCTGGTTCGCACCGCAACTGCGCGTGCACCTGCTGCCGGATTGGGAGACCCTGCCCTACGACACGCTCTCGCCGCATCATGACCTGATTTCCGAACGGCTCGCGACCCTCTACGAGATCAGCCGCGGCGCCTGCGACATCGCGTTGATCCCGGCCACCACCGCGCTGCACCGCCTGCCGCCGGCCGAATATCTGGCGGCGCACACCTTTTTTCTCGAGCAGGGCGCACGCCTCGACGTGGCGGGCCTGCGCGACCAGCTGACCCTGGCCGGCTACCAGCACGTCACCCAGGTCGTCTCGCCGGGCGAATACAGCGTGCGCGGCGGCCTCATCGACCTCTTCCCGATGGGTTCGGCCCTGCCCTTCCGCATCGAGTTGTTCGACGACGAGATCGAGACCCTGCGCAGCTTCGACGTCGATTCGCAGCGCACCGTCTATCCGGTGCCGGAAATCCGCCTGCTGCCGGCGCGCGAATTCCCGCTGGATGAAGCCGGCCGCACGCGCTTTCGCGGCCGCTTCCGCGAGACCTTCGAGGGCGATCCGTCGCGCTCCCCCATCTACAAGGATGTCTCCAACGGGATCGCGCCGGCCGGCATCGAGTACTACCTGCCGCTGTTCTTCGACAAGACGGCGCTGGTCTTCGACTACCTGCCGAAGGACACGGTGCTGTGCCTGCACCGCAACGTGCCTGGCGCCATCCGCGAGTTCTGGACCGACACGGCTTCGCGCTACAAGCTGCTCGGCGGCGACCGCAGCCGTCCGCTGCTGCCGCCGCAAGACCTGTTTCTTTCCGACGAGCAATTCTTCACCGCCGCCGCCGTATTCGGGCGACTGACTTTCGCTGCAGACACGGCGCAAGCAGACGCGCCGGCGGCGGCGCTGCCAGACGTCGCCGTCGAGCGCCGCGCCGACGATCCGCTGCACAAGCTTAAAGCTTTCGCGTCCGGCTTCGATGGCCGCATCCTGCTGCTGGCCGAATCGCCCGGACGGCGCGAGACGCTGCTGCAGTACCTCGCCGAATACGGCCTGACGCCCACGCCCTGCGCGGACTTCGCTGCATTCTTTGCTTCATCTGAAAAGTTCATGCTGACCGTGGCGCCGCTTTCGGCCGGCTTTCTGCTGCCGCAGGCGAATCTCGCCATCATCACCGAAAACGAGTTGTACGCCGCCACGGCACGCCCGCGGGGCCGCAGGGCGGATGCCCGCGGCGCCAGCCTGGATGGCTGGCTGCGCGACCTCACCGAACTGAAGATCGGCGACCCGGTGGTGCACGAGAGCCACGGCATCGGCCGCTACCACGGCCTGGTGCACCTCGATCTGGGCGAGGGCGAGACGGAGTTCCTGCATCTCGAGTACGCCGGCGAGGACAAGCTCTACGTGCCGGTATCGCAGCTGCACCTCATCTCGCGCTACAGCGGCGCGGAACCGGAACTGGTCGAACTGCACAAGCTCGGCACCGACCGCTGGGACCGCGCCAAGAGAAAGGCCGCGCAGCAGGTGCGCGACACCGCCGCCGAGCTGCTCGCCCTCTACGCCCGCCGCGCAGCGCGGCAGGGCCATGCCTTTTCCTTCCGCGAGCACGACCTCGAGGCCTTCGCCGACGGCTTCGGCTTCGAGGAGACGCCCGACCAGGCCGCCGCCATCGCCGCTGTCATCGGCGACATGAAGTCCGGCAAGCCGATGGACCGCCTGGTGTGCGGCGACGTCGGCTTCGGCAAGACCGAGGTGGCGCTGCGCGCCGCCTTCGCCGCCGTGATGGACGGCAAGCAGGTGGCGGTGCTGGCGCCGACGACGCTGCTCGCAGAACAGCACTTCAACACCTTCGGCGACCGCTTCGCCGACTGGCCGGTGAAGACCGTCGAACTGTCGCGCTTCAGGAGCGCCAAGGAGCAGGCGCAGGCGCTGCAGGACCTGGCCGAGGGCAAGGTCGACATCGCCATCGGCACGCACCGCCTGTTGCAGAAGGACGTCAAGTTCGCCCGCCTCGGCCTCGTCGTCATCGACGAGGAGCATCGCTTCGGCGTACGGCAAAAGGAGGCGCTGAAGGCTCTGCGCGCCGAGATCGACGTGCTGACGCTGACCGCCACGCCGATCCCGCGCACCCTCGGCCTGTCGCTTGAGGGGCTGCGCGATTTTTCCGTCATTGCCACTGCGCCGCAGAAACGGCTGGCCATCAAGACCTTCGTCGTGCGCTGGTCCGAGGGCATCGTGCGCGAGGCGGTGCTGCGCGAATTCAAGCGCGGCGGCCAGGTGTATTTCCTGCACAACGAGGTCGACACCATCGAGACCATGCGCGCGCGGCTGGAGAAACTGCTGCCCGAGGCGCGCATCGTCGTCGGTCACGGCCAGTTGCCGGAACGCGAGCTGGAGCGCGTCATGCGCGAATTCACCCAGCAGCGCCACAACCTGCTGCTGTGCACGACCATCATCGAGACCGGCATCGACAACCCGCACGCCAATACCATCATCCTCAACCGCGCCGACAAGTTCGGCCTGGCGCAGCTGCACCAGTTGCGCGGGCGCGTCGGCCGCTCGCACCACCAGGCCTACGCCTACCTGCTCACCGACGCCAGCGCCAAGCCCAGCGCCCAGGCGCAGCGCCGGCTGGAGGCGATACAGGCCATGGAGGAGCTCGGCTCCGGCTTCTTCCTCGCCATGCACGACCTGGAGATCCGCGGCGCCGGCGAGGTGCTCGGCGAGTCGCAAAGCGGCGAGATCCAGGAGATCGGCTTCAACCTGTACACGACCATGCTGAATGCCGCCGTGCGCGCATTGCAGGACGGCAGGGAGCCCGACCTGTCGCAGCCGCTCGGCATCACCTCGGAGATCAACCTGCATGCGCCGGCCCTGTTGCCCAGCGACTACTGCAGCGACGTGCATGAGCGCCTGACGCTGTACAAGCGCCTCGCCAACTGCGACACCCAGGATGAGTTGCAGAACCTGCAGGAAGAACTGATCGACCGCTTCGGCGAACTGCCAGCCCAAGCGCGCACCCTGATCGAGACCCATCGCCTGCGCATCCTGGCCAAGCCGCTCGGCCTGGCCAAGATCGATGCCACCGAGGCCGTCATCAAGCTGCAGTTCATACCCGACCCGCCGATCGACCCGGCGCGCATCATCGAACTGGTGCAGCAGGACCGCCGCTGGAAGCTGGCCGGGCCGGACAGGCTCGCAGTTGCCCGGGAAACCGCCACCCTGCCCGAGCGGGCGGCGGCAATCCGTGAGATCATTTCGCTATTGAATACGCCTGTTTCACCATACAAAAAGCAGCCATGACCCACCAACCGCTAGAAAACGTCCGCATCGGGGCTTTCGACCTGATGCCCTCGCCCGAGGAAATCCACGCCCGCGTGCCGTTGTCGGAAAAGGCCTCCGACAGCGTCTTCGCCGGCCGCGAAATCATCAAGGCCATCCTCTCGCGCCGTGACCCGCGCATTTTCATCGTCGTCGGCCCCTGCTCCATCCATGACCCGGTCGCCGGCTACGATTACGCCCAGCGCCTGAAGAAACTGGCCGACGAGGTGGGCGACACGCTGGTGCTCGTCATGCGCGTGTATTTCGAGAAGCCACGCACGTCCACCGGCTGGAAGGGTTATATCAACGACCCCTACATGGACGATTCATTCCATATCGAGGAAGGCATGGAGAAGGCGCGCGCCTTCCTCCTCAAGGTGACCGAGCTCGGCCTGCCGACGGCGACCGAAGCGCTCGACCCCATCGCGCCGCAGTACCTCGGCGACCTGATCGCCTGGACCGCGATCGGCGCGCGCACCTCCGAGTCGCAGACGCACCGCGAGATGTCCTCTGGGCTCTCCACCCCGGTCGGCTTCAAGAACGCCACCGACGGCGACATCACGCCCGCCATCAACGCCATCAAGTCGGCCGCCGCGCCGCACAGCTTCCTCGGCATCAACATGCAGGGGCGCAGCGCCATCGTGCGCACACAGGGCAACCCCTATGGCCACGTCGTCCTGCGCGGCGGCGACGGACGCTCGAACTTCGACACGGTCAGCGTGTGCATGGTCGAGCGCGCGCTGGCCAAGGCGAACATCGCGCAGAACATCGTGATCGACTGCTCGCATGCCAACTCGCTGAAGGATCCGGCCCTGCAGCCGCTGGTGCTGTCCGACTGCGTGCACCAGATCCGCGAGGGCAACCAGTCCATTGTCGGCATGATGCTGGAGAGCAACATCGAAGCCGGCAACCAGCCGATTCCCGAGGACCTCGCAAAGCTGAAGTACGGCCTGTCCGTCACCGACGCCTGCATCGACTGGCCCACCACCGAAGCCGTCATCCGCAAGGCGCGTGCCGTCCTCAAGGACATCCTGCCGCAACGAGGAAAAATGTAGGCCGGCCTTCAGGCCGACTGCTTTGCCTGTATCCGTGTCGGGCCGAAGCCCGACCTACACACTGACAACTGATCTCACATACGAAGAAAATGTCGCTCATCAAACCCTTCCGCGGCCTGCGCCCGGCGCCAGGCCGCGCCGCCGAAGTCGCCGCACCGCCCTACGACGTTCTCTCCGCCGACGAGGCACGCGCGCGCGTCGAAGGCCGCCCGTGGAGTTTCCTGCACATCTCCAAGGCCGAGATCGACCTGCCGCCGGAAACCGACCATTACTCGCCGCAGGTCTACGCCAAGTCGCGCGAGAATTTCGACCGCATGATCGCCGAGGGCGTGCTGCGGCAGGACGAGGCGCCCTGCTACTACGCCTACCGCCTGATCATGGGCGAGCATGTCCAGACCGGCCTGGTCGCCGCCGCCTCGGTGGCCGACTACGACACCAACCGTATCCGCAAGCACGAGTTCACCCGGCCGGACAAGGAAGACGACCGCGTGCATCAGATCGAGGCGCTCAACGCGCAGACCGGCCCGGTGCTTCTCGCCCACCCCGACGCGCCGGAAGTGGATGCCATCCTGGCGCTGGCCGCCACCGGCACGCCCGACGCAGACGTGACGGCCGACGACGGCATCCGCCACATGATCTGGGTCATCCGCGATGCCGCCGTGCTGCAGCGGCTGACTTTGGCTTTCGACGCCATGCCGGCGCTCTACATCGCCGACGGCCACCATCGCTCGGCCGCCGCCTCGCGCGTGGCCGCCGCACGCAACGCGAAGAATTCACACCCTACCGGCGAGGAGGATTACAACTACTTCCTCTCGGTGATCTTCCCCCACCACCAGATGCGCATCATGGATTACAACAGGGTCGTGAAGGATCTCAACGGGCTCAGCACGATGGGCTTCCTGGCGCGCATCGCCGAACGGTTTTCCGTGACGGTGAGCCCGCCGCGCGTGCGCCCAGCGAAAGTCGGGGAGTACGGCCTCTATCTGCCGCGCCAGTGGTACCGGCTGGGCATCCGCCAGCATCTGATCCCGCGCGACGACCCCGTCGCACGACTGGATGTCAGCCTCCTGTCGGAAAACCTGCTCGGGCCGGTACTCGGCATCAAGGACCTGCGCCGCGACAAGCGCATCGACTTCGTCGGTGGCGTACGCGGGCCGGAGGAACTGGAACGCCGCGTCGACAGCGGCGAAATGGCGGCCGCCTTCGCCCTCCATCCGACCGAAATGACCGACCTGATGGCAGTGGCCGACGCAGGCGAAGTCATGCCGCCGAAGTCCACCTGGTTCGAGCCCAAGCTGGCCGACGGACTGGTGTCGCACGTGCTGGATTGAGCGGATACGGCACATGATAAAAGGCAGCCCGCGGGCTGCCTTTTTCTGTCATGCATCCGCCACTCAGTGCAGGTCGATGGCGTGGCGCTTGAGGTCTTCGATCGAGACAATGTCCAGCGTCGCCTCGTTGGTGGCGGCGAGCACCACGGCCGGCGCCTGGCCGGCCAGCAGGGCTTCACGCCAGCGCGCGGCGCACAGGCACCAGCGCTGGCCCGGCTGCACGCCGGGAAAATCGTATTCGGGAATCGGCGTTGACAGGTCGTTGCCGCGGCTTTTCGAGAAGGCGAGGAATTCCTCGCTGGCGACGATGCAGACGGTGTGACGGCCGATGTCCTCGGGCGACGTGTCGCAGCAGCCGGTGCGGAAGAAACCGGTCACCGGCTTCTCGCTGCAGACGCCAAGCGGGCCGCCGAGCACGTTGCGCTGCAGGCCGCCTTCGTCGCGGTTCATCCCATCACTCCCGCTCTTCGATCCAGGCGGCCTGGATCGCCTCGAGGATTTTCTCGCCGCAATGCTTCGGATCGTCGTCGAAGCCCGGCAGCGCCTTCACCCAATTCATCAGATCGACGAAATTCACCCGCGTCGGGTCAATGTCGGGATGGGTGTCGGCCAGTTCGATGGCAATGTCGTTGATGTCGGTCCATTTCATTTCTTGTGGGCCTCGCTCACCATGTTGATGGTGTACTTGGGAATCTCGACCACCAGGGGCGTTTGCGTCACCAGCGCCTGACAGGACAAACGCGAGTTCGGCTCCAGGCCCCAGGCCTTGTCGAGCATGTCCTCCTCCTTCTCCTCGGCCTCGGCCAGTCCTTCCAGACCTTCGCGAACGATGACGTGGCAGGTGGTGCAGGCGCAGGATTTCTCGCAGGCATGCTCGATCTCGATGCCGTTCTGCAGGAGCGCGTCGCAGATGGAGGTGCCGGGGGCGGCATCGATGACCGTCCCTTCCGGGCAGAGTTCGACATGGGGGAGGACGATGATCTGGGTCATAGCTTGAGTTCGATTACCTTGTGTCCGGTCAGCGCCCGCTTGACGCCCAAGTCCATGCGGCGGGCGGCGAAATCCTGCGTGGCGGCATTCAGCGAGTCGATGCCGGCCTTGATGGCACGGTGGTCGGTGCCGGCGATGCGCTTCTTCAGCGAAGCGATTTCCTCGTCGATGTCGGCGCGCTCCTCGGCGCGCAGCAGGCCGCCGTCCGCGGCCAGTGCCGCCTCGACGGCCTCGATCAGGCGCTGCGCCTCGACCTGCTGCTCGCGCAGGCTGCGCGCCTGCACGTCGTCGCCGACATGGTCGATCGACTCCTTCAGCATGCCGGCGATCTCGTCGTCGGTCAATCCGTAGGACGGCTTGACACGGATGGAGGCTTCGACGCCCGAGGTCATCTCCCGCGCGGACACCGACAGCAGCCCGTCGGCGTCGACCTGGAAGGTGACGCGGATGCGCGCCGCGCCCGCCACCATGGGCGGGATGCCGCGCAGTTCGAATTTCGCCAGCGAACGGCAATCCGAGACCAGTTCGCGCTCGCCCTGCACGACGTGGAAGCTCATCGCCGTCTGGCCGTCCTTGAAGGTGGTGAACTCCTGCGCCTTGGCGATGGGGATGGTCGAGTTGCGCTGGATCACCTTCTCGGTGAGGCCGCCCATCGTCTCGAGGCCGAGCGACAGCGGAATGACGTCGAGCAGCAGCCAGTCGTCCGCCCCGGCGCGGTTGCCGGCCAGCACGTTGGCCTGCATGGCCGCGCCCAGCGCCACGACCTTCTCCGGATCGAGGTTGGTGAGCGGCTCCTGCTTGAAGTATTCAGCCACGGCGCGCTGCACCTGCGGCATGCGCGTGGCGCCGCCGACCATCACCACGCCCTTGATGTCGTCCACAGTCAGGCCGGCGTCGCGCAACGCCTTGCGCGTCGGCGCCAGGGTCTTGGTGATGAGGTTCTTCGTGATGTCGGCGAAGGTGTCGATCTTCAGCGTGAGATTGACCTGCTCCCCGGTGCGCAGCGCGGCATGGATCGGCGCCTCGTCGTGGGAGGTCAGCATTTCCTTGGCCTCGCGCGCCTTGAGCAGTAGGTGGCGCGTGTCCTCGATGCTCGGGAAACGGATCTTGGCGTCGTCGAGGATCCAGCAATAGACGCGCTGGTCGAAGTCATCGCCGCCCAGCGAGGCGTCGCCGTTTGTCGCCAGCACCTCGAAGACGCCGCGCGACAGCTTGAGGATGGAGATGTCGAAGGTGCCGCCGCCGAGATCGAACACGGCGTAGACGCCCTCCGAGGAGTTGTCGAGGCCGTAGGCGATGGCCGCCGCGGTCGGCTCGTTGAGCAGGCGCAGCACGTTGAGGCCGGCCAGCGTGGCCGCGTCCTTGGTGGCCTGGCGCTGCGCATCGTCGAAATAGGCCGGCACGGTGATGACGGCGCCGACCAGTTCGCCGCCCAGGCTGGCCTCGGCGCGGGCGCGCAGCGACTTGAGGATTTCCGCCGACACCTCGACCGGGCTCTTCACGCCGGCGGCCGTGCGCAGGCGCACCATGCCCTCGGCATCGAGGAAGTCGTACGGCATCGATTCGATGTGCGATACGTCCTTCAGGCCGCGCCCCATGAAGCGCTTGACGGAAACGATGGTGTTGCGCGGGTCGGCGGCCTGCGCGCCCTGCGCCGCATAGCCGACATCGACGTTGCCGTCGGACTTGTAGCGCACGATGGAGGGCAGCAGGCTGCGGCCCTTGCCGTCGCTGAGGACCACGGCGATGCCGTTGCGCACGGTGGCGACGAGGGAATTGGTGGTGCCCAGGTCGATGCCCACCGCCAGCCTGTGCTGGTGCGGCGCCGTCGACATGCCGGGCTCGGTGATTTGCAGAAGGGCCATGCCTATTCCTGGCTTTCGAGCGCTTCGAGCGCGTCTTCTATTTCGTGTTCCAGTTTTTCGATGAACATCAGCCGGCGCACCGCGTCCGCCGCCGTCGCATAATCCTTCTTCGTGTCCAGGCTGACTTCGATTTCGTCGCGGATCGCGCCGGCGTGTTTTTCCAGGCGCTGCATCAGTTTTTCCAGCTCGTGGTGGTCGCCGGCCTCTCTTGCCTCGGCCACTGCCTCGCGCCACTCCATCTGTTCCATGAGGAACGCCGGCGGCATCGCCGTGTTGCTCTCGTGGTCGGTGTCCGTGCCGGCCAGGCGCAGCAGGTAGTTCGCCCGCAGCAGCGGTTTCTTCAGCGTGCGATAGGCCTCATTGACCTGGGTCGCCCACTGCATGGACAGGCGCTTCTCGGTTTCGGGCAGGTGGGCGTGGCGGTCCGGGTGAACCTTGCCCTGCAGCTCGTGGTAGGCCTGGTCGAGCCTGGCCGCGTCGATGCGGTAGGCGCGCCTGAGGCCGAACAGCGCGAAAAAATCCTGGCTGAAGTCCGGGACCATAGGGCCTCGGGCCTCAGACGTTGAAACTTTCCCCGCAGCCGCACTGATCCTTGACATTGGGGTTGTTGAACTTGAACCCCTCGTTGAGGCCCTCGCGCGCGAAATCCAGTTCCGTGCCGTCCACGTACGGCAGGCTCTTCGGGTCGACCAGCACCTTGACGCCGTGGCTCTCGAAGACGATGTCCTCCGGCGCCGCCTCGTCGGCAAACTCCAGCTTGTACGACATGCCCGAACAGCCAGAGGTCTTCACCCCGATGCGCACGCCGACGCCCTTGCCGCGCTTGGCGATGAAATTGGCTACGTGCTTGGCCGCCTTTTCCGTCATCGTGACCGACATATCCTCACCTTATCCTTCGTGCTTCTTCTTGTAATCGGCCACCGCCGCCTTGATGGCGTCCTCGGCCAGGATCGAGCAGTGTATTTTAACCGGCGGCAGGGCCAGTTCCTCGGCGATCTTCGTGTTCTTGATCTCCAGGGCCTGGTCCACCGTCTTGCCCTTCACCCACTCGGTGACGAGCGAACTGGAGGCGATGGCCGAGCCGCAGCCGTAGGTCTTGAACTTGGCGTCCTCGATGACGCCCTCCTTGTTGACCTTGATCTGCAGCTTCATGACGTCGCCGCAGGCCGGCGCGCCCACCATGCCGGTGCCCACGCCCTCGGCCTCCTTGTCGAAGGCGCCGACGTTGCGCGGATTTTCGTAATGCTCGAGTACCTTGTCGCTGTAAGCCATATTCGCTGCTCCTTCAGGTCAATGCGCCGCCCACTGGACGGTGTTCAGGTCGATGCCTTCCTTGTACATGTCCCACAGCGGCGACATCTCGCGAAGTTTGCTGATTTGCCGATGCAGGAGCGTGATCGTGTAGTCGATTTCCTCCTCGGTCGTGAAGCGGCCGATGGTGAAGCGGATCGAGCTGTGCGCCAGCTCGTCCTGGCGGCCCAGCGCGCGCAGCACGTAGGACGGCTCCAGGCTGGCCGAGGTGCAGGCCGAGCCGGATGACACCGCCACGTCCTTGATCGCCATCATGAGCGACTCGCCCTCGACGAAGGCGAAGCTGATGTTGAGGTTGTGCGGCACGCGGCTGTCCATGTCGCCGTTAAGGAAGACCTGCTCGATGTCGGAGAGTCCCTTCCACAGGCGGTCGCGCAGCATGCGGATGCGATCGTTCTCGAGCGCCATCTCCTCTCGCGCCAGGCGGAAGGCCTCGCCCATGCCGACGATCTGGTGCGTCGCCAGCGTGCCGGAGCGCAGGCCGCGCTCATGTCCGCCGCCGTGCATCTGCGCTTCGAGCCTGATGCGCGGCTTGCGCCGCACGTAGAGGGCGCCGATGCCCTTCGGGCCGTAGGTCTTGTGCGCCGAGAAGGACATCAGGTCGACCTTCAGCTTGGCGAGGTCGATCGCCACCTTGCCGGTCGCCTGCGCGGCGTCGACGTGGAAGATCACGCCCTTGCCGCGGCAGATCTCGCCCATCTGCTCGATGGGCTGGATGACGCCGATCTCGTTGTTCACATACATCACTGAAGCAAGGACGGTGTCGGGGCGCAGCGCCGCCTTGAACTGCTCCAGGGCGACCAGGCCGTTCTCCATCGGGTCGAGGTAGGTCACCTCGAAGCCATGCCGCTCCAGCTCGCGCGTCGTGTCGAGCACCGCCTTGTGCTCGGTCTTCACCGTGACGATATGCTTGCCCTTGCCCTGGTAGAACTGGGCCGCGCCCTTGATGGCGAGGTTGTTCGATTCGGTCGCGCCCGAGGTCCAGATGATCTCCTTGGAGTCGGCGTTGACCAGCCTGGCAACCTGCTCGCGCGCGTCCTCCACGGCCTTCTCCGCCTCCCAGCCGTAGGCATGCGAGCGCGAGGCGGGATTGCCGAATTTTTCGACCAGCCAGGGAATCATCTGCTCGGCCACGCGCGGGTCGACCGGGGTCGTCGCGGAATAATCGAGATAGATGGGGAATTTCAGCATTTTCGTTCTCCAGTGCTTCGTGCTTCAGGCGGCCACCGCGGCCAGCCCTTTCAATTTGCGAACCGTTTCGTCGAGCGCCTGCAGAAAGCGCGCGACGTCTTCTTCCGTATTGGCGCGGCCGAGCGAGACGCGCAATGCGCTCTTTGCCACGTCCGTCGCAATGCCCATCGCCAGCAGCGTGTGCGACGGCTCGGGCGAGACGCTCGAACAGGCTGAGCCGCTCGCCACCGCATAGCCGGCGCGATCCAGCTGCGCCACCAGGGTCTCGCCGTCGATGCCGGCCACCGCGAAAAATACCGTATTCGGCAGGCGCGGCGCATTGCGGCTGAAAACAACCGTCTCCAGCTTCGCCAGCCCCTGCTCCAGCATGCCGCGCAGGCCTGTCAGTCGCGCGGCATCCGCCTCCAGCCGCGCCGCAGCCAGTTCGCAGGCTGCGCCGAAGCCGACGATGGCGGCCACGTTCTCGGTGCCCGAGCGCAGGTTGCGTTCCTGTCCGCCGCCGGAAATCAGCGGCTTCAGTTCCACCCGCTTGTCCAGCACCAGCGCCGCGGCGCCCTGCGGCCCGTAGATCTTGTGCGCGGATACCGTCAGCGCATTCACGCCGGCGGCGTTCAGCGCGCGGAAATCCACCTTCACCTTGCCCAGCGCCTGCACCGCGTCGGTGTGGAACCAGGCCGCATTTCTGCCACCGACGGCGCGCGCCTGCTCGGCCAGCGCGGGGATGTCCTGCAATACGCCTGTCTCGTTGTTGGCCAGCATCACCGACACCAGTTTCGCCGGCATGGCCAGCGCCGCGGCAAAGTCAGCCGCCACGACACGCCCCTCCGGATCGACGGCGATCTCGACCATGTCCCAACCGAGGCGCTTCAGGTCGGCCGCCGGTTCGCGCACGCAGGGGTGCTCGATGGCCGACACTGCCACGGTGGCGGGCTTGAGGCAGGCTGCCGCGCCCTTGATGAAGAGGTTGTTGGCCTCCGAGCCGCCGCTGGTGAACACCACCTCGGTCGGATGCGCCCCCACCGCCGCTGCCACCTGCTCGCGCGCCGTATCGATGGCGGCGCGCGCCGCGCGGCCGTACTCGTGGCGGCTCGAGGCGTTGCCGCAGCGCTCCTTCAGGAACGGCAGCATCGCCTCCAGCACGCGCGCGTCGAGCGGCGTGGTGGCGTTGTGGTCGAGGTAGGTCGGGGCAAACATGGATGCAGAACGGGCTTAGGCGGATACCGCCACATTGTCGCGCCGCACGCCGCGCAGCCGCTCGTCCGTGACGACGGTTCCCGTGGCGGGTCGGGTCTTCGCCTGGCGCACGAGGTCGTCCAGCGACACCGAGGTGAGGTACTCGTGCATGCGCTTGTTGAGGTTGGTCCACAAATCGTGGGTGTTGCAGCGGTGCTCGTCCTGGCAGTTTTCGCGCCCGCCGCAGTTGGTGGCATCCAAGGGCTCGTCTACCGCCGTGATGATGTCGGCGACAGTCACTTCGTTCATGGCGCGCGCCAGGCGATAGCCGCCGCCGGGGCCGCGCACGCTGCCCACGATCTTGTGGCGGCGCAGTTTGCCGAACAGTTGTTCGAGGTAGGACAGGGAAATCTTCTGGCGTTCGCTGATGCCCGCCAGGGTCACCGGTCCGTTGGCCTGGCGCTGGGCCAGGTCGATCATTGCCGTCACTGCGAATCGGCCTTTTGTAGTCAGTCTCATGTTGGGTCCTCTCCAAAAAAGGTGCTTGCGCGCCTAATACTTGAACGATTTAGTAGACAATACAATACCCGATCAGTTCAGTCTACTATTTTGTTCAAGTACTGCGGGTCGAACTTGTCGGCGGTCGCCAGTTCGTCGGACAGTTCGACGCCCGATTGTTCCAGTAGCTTGATCAGGCGTTCGATCCGTTTGTCCGTTTCGACGGCATGGTCAAGCAGCCCGTGGATGGCCGTTGACAGGGGGTCGTCCTCGTTGCGCGTCACCGCATAGGCGGAGAACCCCATCTGCCCAGCCTTGATCTCGCGGGCAATCTCGCGGCGGTCCTCGATGATGCGGGCCGGAATGCCCACCGCGGTCGCCCCCCCCGGCACGTCGCGCACGACCACCGCATTGGAGCCAACCTTAGCCTCCTCGCCCAGCGTGATGGGGCCGAGCACCTTGGCGCCGGCGCCGATGACGACGCCGCGCTCCAGCGTCGGATGGCGCTTGCCCTTGTTCCAGGACGTGCCGCCCAAAGTGACGCCGTGGTACAGCGTGCAGTCGTCGCCGATCAGCGCGGTTTCGCCGATCACCACGCCCATGCCATGGTCGATGAAGAAGCGGCGGCCGATGGTGGCGCCGGGGTGGATCTCAATGCCCGTAAACCAGCGGCTGAAATGCGAGATCCAGCGTGCCAGCCACTTCAGGCCATGCCCCCACAGCCAGTGGGTGAATCGGTGTATCACCAGCGCATGCAGGCCCGGATAGCAGGTCAGCACCTCCCAGGTGTTGCGGGCGGCGGGATCGCGGTCGAAAACGCAGGCGATGTCTTCGCGCAGGCGGGTGAACATCATGAGGCTCCATCAGCAAGTGCTGAAATATTACAAAAAACCCTCAGTTTTAGTCAACTTTATTGCCGGGTTTCATGAAGGTCTTGAGCATGCCGCGCAGCAGGCTGACTTCGTCGCGCTCCAGTCCGATGCGGTCGAAGAGGCGGCGCAGACGCGGCATCAGGCGCTTGGGATGGGCCGGATCGAGAAAGCCGCTCTGCGTGACGGCATCCTCGAGATGGGTATAGAAATGCCGGATTTCCTCCAGGGTGGCAGGTGGATTGTCCGGCGCCGGCGGCGCACCCGGGTCGAGCGCCGCCAGGCGCAGCTCGTAGCACATCACCTGCACGGCTGCGGCGAGGTTGAGCGAAGAATACGCGGGGTTCGTGGGAATCATCACCGGCAGGCTGCACAGCGCGACTTCGTCGTTTGACAGCCCCGCCGTCTCGTTGCCGAACACCAGTGCCACCGGGCCATGCGCGGCGGCGCCGACGATCTGCGGCGCGGCCTCGCGCGCCCAGCGCGGCGGCGGTGCCATTTCGCGCTGGCGTGCCGTCAGCGCCGCGGCCAGCACCGTGCCGGCCAGCGCCTCTTCCAGGGTGCCGCAGACCACGGCGCCTTCCAGCACGTCGCGCGCATTCGATGAACGGGCGCGCCCCACGCCGTCGGGATCGGCGGCCGGATTCACCAGGTAGAGTTGCGACAGCCCCATCGTCTTCATCGCGCGCGCGGCGGCGCCGATGTTGCCGGGGTGGCTGGTGCGGGAGAGGACGATGCGGATGCGGTCGAGCGCTGGATTCATGCAACAGCCTGTTAAAATGCCGCCTTCTTCGCCGGCGGGTTGTTCGCCGGCGCGCTCATTGAACGCACCGGACGCCCATGAATCCCACGCTCACCATCGCCATCAAGGCCGCGCGCCGCGCCGGCGGCATCATCAACCGCGCCTCGCGCGACGTCGAACTCATCAAGGTCAGCGCCAAGCGCGACAAGGATTTCGTCACCGAAGTCGACAAGGCCGCCGAGGAGGCCATCATCGGGGTGCTCAAGGAAGCGTATCCGGAGCATGCGATTCTAGCAGAAGAGTCCGGCGCCTCCGGCGACTCGGAATACGTCTGGATCATCGACCCGCTCGACGGCACCACCAACTTCATCCATGGCGTGCCGCAGTACGCCATCTCGATCGCGCTGGCCCACAAGGGCGTCCTGACCCACGCCGTCGTCTACGACCCGACCAGGAACGAACTCTTCACCGCCGTGAAGGGCGGCGGCGCCTATCTCAACGAGCGCCGCATCCGCGTCTCCAAGCGCATCAGGCTGAACGAGGTCCTCGTCGGCACCGGATTCCCCTTCCGCTACTTCGAGCATGTCGACGCCTACATGGGCATGCTGCGCGACTTCATGCACAAGACCGCCGGCGTGCGCCGGCCGGGCGCCGCTGCGCTCGACCTCGCCTGGGTCGCGGCGGGCCGCCTCGACGGTTTCTGGGAACTCGGCCTCTCGCCCTGGGACATGGCGGCCGGCGCCCTGCTCATCACCGAGGCCGGCGGCCTCGTCGGCGATCTCACCGGAGAAGCGAAGTACCTCGATACTGGCAACATCGTCGGCGGCAACCCGAAGGTCTTCGTGCAACTGCTGCAGATCATCGGGCCGCACTTGAGCAAAAAATTGCCTGCCTGAAGCGGGCACGGCACCTCATCGCGGCGGCATCGCAACCCGTTCATGCATGACTTAGCCCAGATCGTCCTGCTGACCGCCGCGGCGGGTGCCTGCCTGCCTCTTGGCGGATTTCTCGGCAGGATCAAGCGGCTTGGGCCGCATTGGCTGGATCTGGAACTGCGTCACACGGTCATTGCCTTCGGAGCAGGAATCCTCCTTGCCGGCGTCGCGTTCGTTCTGGTGCCGGAAGGATCGGCGCTCCTGGGCGCCCCGCTCGCCGGCTTTTCGGTACTGCTGCTTGGCGGCGCGGCTTTCTTCCTCTACGAAAGACTGATCGACGGCAGAAAAAGGGTTTCCCCGCAATTCAATGCCATGCTGCTCGACTTCATCCCGGAAAGCCTGGCGCTGGGCGGCGTCCTCGCCGCCGGCTCATCGACCGCGCAGCTCCTGGCGCTGCTCATCGGCCTGCAAAACATCCCGGAGGGGTTCAACGCCTATCGGGAACTCTCCGCCATGCCGGGCGCACGTCCGCGAAGAATCATGGCGCTGATGATCGCCTTGGTGCCGATCGGCCCAATAGTCGGCGTGGCGGGGTGGCTGCTCCTGTCCCAGCATGAGGCCATTCTCGGAACGGTAATGCTGTTCGCTTCAGGCGGCATCCTGTACCTGATCTTCCAGGATATCGCGCCGCAAACACGGCTCGCCAGACACTGGGCGCCGCCGCTCGGCGCAGTAGCGGGGTTCGGCCTCGGTCTGCTCGGACAACAGTATTTCAGTCCTGGAATTTGAGACAGAGAATATGGATCCACTGACCCAGGGCCTGCTCGGCGCAGCCGCCGCGCAAGTCGTCCTCGGCAAGCGTCTCGGCCACCGCGGCTGGATCGCCGGCGCGATCGGCGGGCTGCTGCCCGATGCCGACATCCTCATCCGCAGCACGGCCGACCCGTTGCTGGCCATCGAGTATCACCGGCACTTCACGCACTCGCTGGCCTTCATTCCCGCCGGCGGCCTCATCGCCGCCCTGCCCTGGCTGGCGTTCCGCAAGCAGCGGCCCGACGCCAAGCTGCTGGTCGCCGCCTCCACCATCGGCTATGCCACGCACGGCCTGCTCGATGCCTGCACCACCTACGGCACGCACCTGTACTGGCCGTTCTCCGACGAGCGCACGGCGTGGAACCTGATCGCCACCATCGGGCCGCTGTTCACCCTGTTCCTGCTCGTTGGCGTCGTGCTCGCCGCGCTGCGAAGTTCGCGCTTTCCCGCCATCGCCGCGCTGTGCCTGTGCCTCGCCTATGTCGGCGTTGCCGGCCTGCAGCGCGAGCGCGCCTTCGAGGCGCTGGCGCGCATTGCCCAGGCGCGCGGCCACACCGTTGCGCGCGCAGAAATTTTCCCCACTGTGGGCAACCCGCTGGTTTGGCGTTCCCTCTACCGGAACGGCGCGCTGTATCACGCCGACCGCATCCGCGTGCCGCTTCGCGGCGAGCCGACCTGGCTGGCCGGCAACAGCTTGCAGCCGGTCGCCCTCGACGATCTGCCGCCGCAGGCGGCCGCCGATTCGCGCGTCCGCCGCGATTTCCAGCGTTTCAGCTATTTCTCCGCCGGCTGGCTGGCGCGCGCGCCGCGCGATGCGTCGGTGATAGCCGACGCCCGCTA
>WBZL01000182.1_pt1 | contig 68674 bp, 68 predicted proteins | sample 5204291 | NCBI WGS metagenome assembly WBZL01 (sample SAMN12344345, study PRJNA552823) | activated sludge metagenome | biome: Activated sludge suspended growth; feature: Nitrification reactor; material: Wastewater; isolation source: activated sludge from nitrification reactor of wastewater...
CGCTGATCGAGGTCTGTAAGCAGGCTGAGGGCAAGCAGGCCAAGGCGTCGATCGAAGTCCGCAAGTTTGAACAGACCGGTCGAACGTTTTTCGATCTGACCGGCCTTGAGGTCGTGAAGTAACGGCTAGAGGGAGGAAGGCCGGTGGATCTCACCATTGTTCTCGTGGCGGTCTTATTACTGGCCTTCCTCACCGGTCTCGGAGTGGGACGATTGTGAAACTGTTCTTATTAACCAGTTACCTCACCCTCGTCTGGGGTCTCATGGTCTCCTTCTGTGTGACACCCGGTGAATCGCTTGCCCAAACTGCCACGCAGTATTCCCGGGTGATTGCGCAAGCCGAACGCATTGCCTACCTAGCAGCTCAACGGTCGGCCTTAGCGAATCAGGTAGCGACGGCTGCACTTGCACCCTCGGCCGCCTCAATGGCGGTCCGCATGGTCGCCGGTCCCGTTGGGTGGGCGGCCCTGGGGGTAAGCGCTGGATTGGTGCTGGCCCAAATGTACTACTCACAGAGTGACCTCTCGGCTGTCAAAACCGCCGCCTCGACGCCAGGCGGCTGGCAAGTCGCAAGCACCAATGCAGGCGTACAGACGTTCCCCGGTCTGGGCACGAACACGCCAGGCAATCCGGCCTATCCCAATGCGACCATTCAGTTCAGCGCGACCAATGTCCCGCTCTGCGCGGTGGACAGCGAATACCTGCATGATTGGGTCGTCGGGCCGTTCCAGAGCCTCAGTACGGCCGTCTTCTTCACCGGCAACTTCTTTGTGAATGGTCCAGCGGTCGGCGGATTTAGCTTATATGTCTGCCATCGGAAAGGCATTCCTGGCTCCACCTCACCGATTCAAGATGCGTTGATTCCGCCGACGCAGCAGCAGGTGGCCAACTTCGTTGGAGGCCTTCCGGCCAGCGATCCCAAGTCCGTCGAAGCGCATACGAATCCTGTGGGCACCAACGGAACGACGCAACCGGCCGATACCACCATTTCCCAGGCAGTGACGCCGACTGAGATGCCGACGACCGTGAAGCCGAAACCTGTCCCGGCCGGCGATATCGTCCTCGTGGACACGGTCCCGCCTCCGGCGAGTACCCCACAGCAGAACACGCAACAGCAGACGACAACCACGACGACCACCACAACACAGAATCCAGACGGCTCCACGACGCAGCACGAGGAGACCCAGGCGACAACCTCCTGCGCAGTCGGCTCACATGAGAGCCGGACCTTCGGCACGGTTCTGCAAGCGCATCAAACCATCTGGGCCACGAGTGGCCTGTTAGGCACGCTGAATCTGTTGAAGTCGCTCACCTGGCCGTCCACCTTGCCGGTGATTGCCTTGCCCTCGGCGTTCTTTGGCAGCCAGCAAGTCGATTTCAATCAATGGGCCTGGTTCTTCACGGTCCTTCGCACCTTGGTGATCGCCACAGCCTCCATTGCCGCCTACCGCATCATCTTTGTGGGAGGAGGCCAGACGACATGACGGCGATTCTCACGCTCATCTATTGCTGGCTGGAGGAGTTCTTCTTCTCGCTCACGGATTGGGGCCTCGGGATCTGGGATTCCCTGCTCTCCGTGGCGGACAGCACGCTCGCCACCATTGGGACGGCAGGTCTCACGCTGCCGGTGATTCCCGATCAATATGCGTGGGTGCTGGGCGCGACCGGCATGAGTCAGGCGCTGGCCATCGTGGCGAGCGCCATGGGGACGCGATTCATTCTTCAAACCATCCCGTTCGTCCGGTGGGGATCATGAATCAACTGGTGATGGGGTGGGCCTATGCGTGGACCGTCATCCTCGCGCTATGGATCTGGGTCTATCTCAGGAGTCTTCGATGATTGAACTGTATGAAGGGGTGCCAGGCTCGGGAAAGTCGTATCACGCGGTCTACGAGAAGTTTCTGCCCTGGGTCAAACAAGGCCGACGGCTCTATATCGCCGTCGATGGGATTTATTTGGACCGGTTGTCTCTGTTTACCGGGATCGAACTGTCTACTCTCGAACAACAAATTACACTCTGGAAAGACTCGGTCGAAGTCCTCCAGGCCTTTCCCCATGTCGAACCGGGGTCGGCCGTCATCATCGATGAGGCCCAGACCGTCTTTCGGTCCATGCAGAAGGTCGAGCCGGGGCTCCTCCGCTGGCTCGAAACCCACCGCCATTACGGGGTGGACATTCTGCTGATGAGTCAAGATTTTCGCCAGATGTCACAAGGGGTCACGCGGCTCATCGAAGCGACGGTGAAGTTTCGGAAGCTGAGCTTTGTCGGGCTCTCGAAAAAGTATCAGGGCAAGGTGCGTGGGAATCCGGAAGATCACGAAGTCATTCGGGCCTTCGTCGGCACCTACTCGCCGGCGATCTATGCCTACTATTCGAGTTATGCCTCGGCGGCCATTCGGGAAGAGAAACGCAGCCATACCGTCTTTAAGTCGGCACGGGTCGCGATCGGAATCGCGGCTGGGCTGTTTGCTCTGACGCTTATGGTTTGGCGGCCCTGGTCCTCGCTGAGTGCGAGCAAGCCAGCCTCTGCCGCTGGTTCGGCTCCTGTCTCAACCACGACGATCGGAGCACCAGCCAACGGGTCGGCCAGTCTGCTGAACCCATTGGGGATGTCTCCTCCAGCACCAACAGTTCCAGCTGTACCCAAGCGACCGGTTCGAATCCTCGGCGGAGCGGGAATGAGCAAGGAACGTCAGGGCTGGCGCTATCTCCTGGACAGCGGCGAGATCCTGACAGCTGCGCAAATTACCGGCCGATATGGGTTGTCCGTCTCAGAAGTCTATGAAGAAGGTTCGATGCGGCTCATTGGCGAAGGAGTGTTCTATGGACCTGCCGGCGATTGAGGCGATGACCTATTTCACGGCGATCTTCTGGCTCGGCGGCTTTGCCGTGGGCCTCATCATCAAACTAATTCTGCCTCAGACTTACTGAGGCGCTCGGCCGTCGGCGAGTCATCCGGCGGCGTGGGTGGACGGAACCACCAGCAGCACAAGGAGGTGCCGTATGAAGGGATGGGGTTGGGTGAAAGGGCTTGGCGGACTGCTCATGGCGTTCGTGTTCGCCTTGGGTGTCCCGACGCTCTCGCAGGCGCAGTTGTTTCCGGTGTCGGCAGATGTGGCCACGGTGCGGGCCGATCTGCTCTTGTGGGCCACAGCCTTGATTGGCGTGGCGTTGGCGATCTACGCCTTTAAGCGCGTGCGCGCGATTGTGGGCTGAGAGGGAGCCCATCGAGGCAGGCTGGCAGCAGCCTGCCTCCTTTCCTTCAAACTAAGAGAACATGCTGAAAGTGATGACAAGGGAGAGGGAGCATGACGGCGTCACAAATTCAAACCATCGGCAATGCGCTGGCTGTCGACCTGGTCGCCTGGGGCACGGCAGCAATCGGGCTGGCCCTCGTGGCGGCTGGCGCGGCCTGGGTGTTGCGGTTGCTGCGCTAAGCGCCGGGCCAACCCTGGTCGGCGAAGCTGTAATAGCGTTCTTCGGCAAGGATGAGATGATCGAGAAGCGTAATGCCGAACAGTTCTCCGGCCTCACGCAGCCGCTTGGTCAGGATGCGATCTTCGGGACTCGGGGTGATGTCTCCGGACGGGTGATTATGCGAACAGAGCCAGGCGCCGGCATTCATGAGAATGAGCGGCTTGAAGACCTCGCGTGGATGCACAATCGTCAGGTTCAGCGAGCCGGTGGAGACCACATTGATTCCGATGAGCTTGTGCTTGGCGTCCAGGCCACAGATGAGGAACTGTTCCCGGTCCAGACCGGCAAACAACGGCCGGAGAATGGTCGCCGCACCCTCCGACGTATGGACCGATTCCGCCGCCGGCATGGCACGGCCCTCGCGCACGAGCGTGACACGGTACCGAGGGACCGCATATTTCCGAACCGGGCTCAGTGGCCGTCCACCGTTCGAGGAACCGAGAGAGCTATCAACGGACATGTCCGCCTCCTTCTGAAAGTATGTTCTAGCCCCACCCTTCACCAACCAAGGGTGGGGCGTAACGAAGGAGGCGGCACGGGGCTCTCGCAGCGGGCAGGCCTGGAGGGGCGGAGACCGGCACGGAGGGGACCGGGAAGGCCTGCCCCGCTGCTCCCCGGCCACGGGTCGCACCCAATTAGACACTGTTCCGAATTAATGTTCGACGAAATCACAGACCGATGAGTGCCAGAGATCTTCACGATTGGAACCAGCCATGCAGACGTTGTTGACCGTAAAAGAGGTATGCGGATGGCTTAACGTCAAGCAATCCACGCTGTATCTGTGGGTATCTCAGAACAGGATTCCCTACCGTCGATTGAACCGATTAATCCGGTTCGAAACCCCTGCCATCCAGGCTTGGTTGGACGGACCACCACGGCCCCATCAGCCAGTGACGTTTGGCCGGCGCCCCCAATTCCAGACCGTCGATGCGATTATTGAAGCCGCCAAACGCGAGGTCTATACTCCCCGCCACGGGGAAACCAGACCGAAATCAGGCCTCATCGGGAAGGAGGAGCAGGATGGGGCTCACGAAGCGTAAAGACGTATGGTGGATGAGCTTTATGTATCAGGGCCGGCAAGTCCGGCGAAGCACTGGAACAAGCAAGAAGCAATTAGCCGAAGCCATTTATGCCAAGGTGAAGGTCCAGATCGCCGAAGGGCAATTTTTCGAGCGGCGTGAAGAACAGGAGCACACGTTTAAGGAGATGATGGAACGGTACGTCGCGGAACGAGCCACCCTCAAAGCGGTCAAAAGCCGTTTGCGCGATCACGCCGCATTGGGACATCTCCTCCCTGTTTTGGGAGACAAAATCCTAGCCCATATCACACCGAAGGTGATGGCTCAGTACAAGGCGCAGCGTCGAGTAGAACGAGCGGCTCCAGCCACGATCAACAAGGAGCTGCAGCTTGTCCGGCATGCCTTCAACCTGGCTATGCGGGAATGGGAATGGTGCCGGGAAAACCCAATGCACCGGGTCTCCATGGAACAGGTCAGGAACGAGGTAGACCGTTGGCTGACGCCGGAGGAAGAAGACCGACTTATGGCCGCGTCGTCACCGTGGCTGCGAGAGATTATGGTCTTTGCCCTGAATACCGGCATGCGCCAAGGAGAGATCCTGAACTTGCAATGGCAGGACGTGGATTTCTCGCGGGGAACCTTGATCGTGATGCAAAGCAAGAACGGCACACGACGAACCATCCCCCTCAACACCAAGGTCTATGAACTCCTGGCCGCAAAACAGGCTGCTACCGGACTGTCACGTGGGCCAGTCTTCAAGACCCCGCTCGGCAATCTCCTGCAGGTGCGTTTTCTGGTGCGGGAGTTTTGTGAGGCGCGCAATCGGGCCGGGATTCCAGACTTCCGGTTTCACGACATGCGGCACACCTTCGCCACGCGGTTGGTTCAGCGCGGGGTGGATCTCTACAAGGTTCAACGGCTACTCGGGCACAAGACGAATTTGATGACGCAACGCTATGCGCATCATTCGCCGGAAAGCCTGAGAGAGGGTGTGAAGGTGTTGGATGAGTGCCAACCGGAGCGGTTTAGCACAAATTTAGCACACGGGCCGGTTTTTGATGATTTTCGAGGCTCGACAGCCTCGTAAGTGATTGATTTATTGTGGTGAGTCGGCTGGGATTCGAACCCAGGACCCTCGCCTTAAAAGGGCCGTTCCATTGCCAATATATATCTTTAAAATCAATAACTTGTAGAGTTATTACAAAATCAATGGAAGTCAATTCCGACAACGAGATTTCAACAACTTATACGAAACCATAACCGACCTTGACTCACGCATCGAATCGCAGCAGATCGTCCGCACTTGCTTAAAATTTGTGGGCAGCCAACCACGTCCGATACGACCCGATCGCCAAAGACTACCGACGCAGCCAGCCTGTTCTCGTATAGTCGTCCGATCGGTTGGTCACTTCCCTTTCGTGCCCAGCAGTCTAACGGCTTCCATCACGGGAATCATCACCGTCAATGGCTCAACCGGTGAGGGCACGAACCCTCGCTCTTCATAGAACCGCTTCGCCGTTGCGGAAATCGCATGCACCAGAATGGCTCGAATGCCAGCGATCTCCGCCGCCTGGACCGTCCGCAAAATGGCATCGCGTAAAAGACCGGCCCCGATCCCCCGGCATTGATACTCCCGATCAACTGCAAGCCGCCCCAGCACCATCACCGGCAGCGGGTCAGGCATGTTTCGCCGCACACGCCCCGGCGCTTCCACCAACGCCACCGCACCAACCGCCAGGGTATAGTAGCCAACGACTCGCTTCTCCACACAGACCACATACGTACGGGACGCGCCACTCGCTTCATTCTGCAGTGCGCGGCGACGAAGCCATTCATCCAAAGCCGGCTCGCCGGAGTCGAAACGGGACAAATCGTGTTGCGCGGAGAGTTTTTCTGGTGAGCGGAGTCCTTCTGGGTGGGTCATCGCTCCCACGGCGCACGTTGTTGAAGGAGACGTCGCAGCTTCGGGTTACTCGTCGGAGGAGTATCGAGCATCGCGGCAAAGCGCTTGAATGCATCTTGGGAGAGGGCAAAGTACCGTTGGTCGAGCAGAACCGCTTCCGCTTCCCGACACACCGTTTCGAGCATGAAATCAGAGCGGCTCTTTCCCAGGGCCTCCGCCGCCCGGTCGATCAGCCCTTTCTGTTTCTGACTGGCGCGTAAGTTGATTGTCTCGCTGCGTCCCGCGCGCTCTCTCGATATTGTCCTGACCATGGGGGCCTCCTTGCGCAGACACCAACTATACACACATGTATACACATTGTAAACACAACGAGATGGATTGAAGCGCTGTGCACACGGCGACAGCGACGGGAACTGACAATAGCCAAGGGTGACGATCGGTCAATACGGGGAGCCGTCGCGTCGATTCCAGGATGTTGCGGTGGCATCCGACGCGCTCACGAAGGGATCGCCCCACATGCTTCGACTCCCAACCATCTGGCCAGGGAGGTTCCTTGGAATGAACCCTACGGTACCGCCTCTCACCAATTACTCAGAATTCGAGCATGACAGCATTCAGCAGCCGACGATTACTCCAGCGCGTGTTGTCGGCTTGTAGGCTTCGATGCTGAATCATTTTCCGCAATACCCGATAGCCCCACCGACTGCCGGTCGGGAAATTGGGCGACAAGAGATAGATTCCCGCCCATAGCTTCGATCGTCTTTCTGAGCGTCGACCGTAAGAGATCGCTTCGCTGTTCGAGAGGCGACACACTATCCTGCAGGATCACCTGGAAGCTTGCGCGCGTGCCGCAGTTCCCGCAAGCCCATCTCCTCAGCAAGCAGCTCAGCGGCACGAGCCTCAACTTTCTTTCGCTGGAAAGGGCGCAACTTCTTAATTGTGTCGTCGACAATCGTAGCCATGCTTCGTCCGCTCAATGGATTAGGCCGAGACGAGGGTGTGTCGATTTTGCGCGATGTGCCGCTTGACTCTCTCAGGAAAAGTCCGTTCGGCAAGACGCAACTCGTAGACTTTCTGCAAGTTCATCCAAAATTCCGCCGTGGTATTGAAAAACGCGGCCAGGCGCACAGCGGTATCGCCCGTAATGCCCCGCTGCCCCTTGATGATTGCCGTAATCCGGTTGGCCGGCACCTCAAGAGCCTTGGCGAGGGTATTGGCGTTGAGGGGGGAAACGGCCCCCTTCATGAAGTCTTCCAGCAAAATTTCTCCCGGATGTATCGGCCGCATGCCGTTCTTGACCATGCCCACTCTCCTTCAGTAATAGTCGGTGATCTCGACATCGTGGGGACCATCAGTCAGCCATCTGAAACAGATGCGCCATTGGTCGTTGATTCTGATGCCGTACTGTCCCGTTCGATGACCTTTCAATTTCTCCGATCGATTGCCTGGAGGAGCCAGTAGGTCCTTCAGCTCGGTGGCACTGCCTACATCGCGAGCTTCCGTTCAGCCACATTGCGAATGCCTGAAAACTCTCTGACAGATTCACCGGCAAACAAGTGCGCTGTCTTCTTGTCCAGGAAACCTCTAATCACGGGTCTTGCCCTACCATGTCTTTACACGTTACGTAAAACGGATGCGAAAACTGTGCGCCCAAAGCAAGGAGGACTTGACTCTCATTCACACTGTTTGCCGGCACGGCCTCACACCTCGATCAAGACGGCTCGCCGTACCCTTGGCACGCCGGCCTTTCGAGCCTGCCACAAGTCGTAGGCCGCCTGCTGGGCCACCCACACATCCGCACGGCCTCCGCGTCTCACGCCCAGCCATCCCTCTAAGCGGAGAGCCATTTCCGGAGAGATTGCCGCGCGGCCATTCAAGACACGCGATAAGGCGGCACGAGTCACCCCCAATTGCGCCGCGGCTTGCGTGACACTCAAGCCCAGCGCCGGTAAAATATCCTCTCGTAACGTTTCGCCTGGGTGCGGCGGATTATGCAGTCGGCTCATATTGAATTCCTCCTAATGATAATCTTGGTAATCGAGGAGGACAGCATCTTCACCCTCGAAACGAAAGATCAGTCGCCAATTCCCACTCACTGATACCGCATACCGGCCCGCAAGATTACCAACCAATGCATGCAATCTCCAGCCCGGCACATTCATATCCGCTACCGTTTTGGCCAGGTCAAGCCGAGCCAATTGCCGCCCGAGCCGAGCGGCATGGTGTGGCTGGAGCCTGCCTTGCTGCCAGTTTCAAAAAAGGCTTGTAGCCCCTTGTGTCGGAACGACTTAATCATACCCTAAGACTGTATAGCGTAGCGTTTCAGATGTCAACACAACGTATGCTTGGCCAGCCTCTTGTGTCTATCGGACCCGAGCGGTTGCCGACTGACCTTCGCTCACGAAGGGAACACTCCGCGAGAAGAGCCAGCTTCGACAGGCCCTCAGCGGAATTCTGGGATAATCCACTCACACGTGTCAGGAGTCGCCATGCTGACGCCAGCTCGTCGAATGTCATCTGCCTCCAGTTCCTTCAGGACATCCTGCGCTGGCTCAGTGAACGAGCGCGTCCCGCGCACCGACGGTGGATGCGGGCATGCTGTCAATTCTCTAACGAACGCCAAGACATGTTTTTAACTACCAGGCTGCTGCAGGCCTGTCATCCTACACCGTTCTTGTTGCGTTGGATCTGCTCCGTTCTATTGTTGAGGTACTGCGTATCCGTTATCGGTTTGAGAGCTGACTCCTTCGAGCCTCTCGTTCCTTTGCATACTCTCATCAACGCAGGAATAGGATTGGCTGTGCTTAAGGGAACTAGTTCATGCGACTGGTACATGTCTCCAATGTCGACATCAGACCTCACCAAGGCGATGGCTTTCTGTTGTTTGCTCAGGCATATCCCATTTCATCAAGCATCCATTGATGAGCCGTCCACTTCCCATCTCGTTTTAAGGCACGTTTGACTACCCTAGCGACAAGGGCGTCACGGTCCACAATGTGCTATCGAACCGGCAGTGAGTTTTTATCCTGCAAGGCATTCTCTCTTTTCGACAATCTTATTGGCCACGAGGTGGATACGTGGCGGAGAATTCTATGTTCGTGTACGATCAACGCACACACCTGCGCCAGATTGAATACATTTGGGAGCGCAAACAGCTGTGTTTCGTATCGAAGGATTTCGCGAATCAGAGGAGGAACGATGGCTAGAACGTCTCGTGAGGCGATACCCCTTGGAGTTGCTGGGCTAGTGACGATCCCCGGCGATCAATATCGCAAAGTCGTGGGGCGAGATCCGGACGGGGCCAGTGTTCTTTTTACCGAAGAGGAGCGCATCGCATACATCGCCCGGCGTCTGGCACAGGCGATTGACTGGCCTCTCACCGCACCCGGCTCCGGGGCGCTAGCGCGCGCTGTTTTGGCGAAGTTCGGGGAGTTCGACCTAATGTTACCTTTTGCAGAGAAGGCCCTCGAAACGCTAGTAGACGGGAACTACCACAGCCTGGTGGGAATCTCTCGGAGCGATCCTCCTTTTGCCATATCATTCATCGCTTGGAGCGGCACGCATCGCGAGGTCCAGTCTCAGCGCCTTGGGAATTACTTACGTTCTCTATACGCCTGTGCGATCAAACTCGTTGAGCGCGGCATTCAGCTGGGCGGATTCCTGGAAATGGATGCTTATCTGAGAGACAACGCGGACCCTGACCAGCCTGGCCAACCGCTGGACGAGGTGTTCCAGGTAGACCTCGAATACTCGTATCTGAACGGTAAACTGCTGGGCTCTTCTGCAGCCCTGGGTCCCAATCCGCTGAACGCGGTCGTGCTCAATCCCGATCTGTGTTCACCCGAAGAGGTTCAGGTCTTTCAAAAACTGACGACGCGATAAAACGCCTGCGGCGCCGCCCTTGAACTCCTCCCTTCTGGCAACGGTGCAGACAATTGACGTCCATTCCATTCCACGCGCAATTCCAGGCGGTCGCACACACCTGCTACGAGGCCGACCCGCACTGTGTTTCCAGTCTCGGGAGGGTGTCGGTCCTCATTGCCTGCGTGGACGGAAGTATAGACCTCGATCGTTGCTGGAGCATCAACGGCCTGTACTGGCAACACCTGGGAAGCGAATCCCCCGAACCTGGACACATACCAGCCAACTTCGGCTCCGACAGCCGCCACAGCCGTGCGATTGAACGACAGTATTTGAAGGACTTGTGGAGGTATCGGTTCGCGCCATTGTGTGTCGTCGTAGTAATGAAGGACGTCACGCCACGCGCGGAACAGACGGTCCCAGGTTGGCACATCATTCTTCCAGCTCAACCGGTCATCGAGCCGTAAAGCCAGGATGGCGTCATAGCATTCCCGCCTTCGCACTGTTAGCTCTCTCCCCCACGCGTTCAGAGTGAGAGCGTCGATGTCCAACAGGCCACCAAACAAACCGCGTCCGAGCAGGGTTTGAAGGAGACGTAGTAACCCCATGTGATGGCGCAGGGCAAACCGGCGGTCGTTGTCATCCCAGCCGGCCATCGCCGGCCAATCCATGATGGGGACGCGCTGGGCCGCGAGGTACTCAACGTCCAGGGCGACACCTGGCTTCCAGCAGAGATCATCGTTCAAAGGCCATCGCGTGCCGGCGACCGCGCGCGCGGCTGCAAAACGCAGCCGTACGTCTCGGATGAGGGAATCGTTCGGCCATTGGTGTATGTCTTGAAGCGTGCCACTCCAGTCCGACCCATCTCCAAGGTGCAATAGTTTCTCGCGTGCTGTTTGGGTTTGCCGATCCTCGGCGCCCTCTGCGACCAGCCGTTGAATGTCCAGCGAGGGCATCTCCTCAAACCATTGAATGTGTCGAACCCGGCGCAAGAGATGCTGGAGGTTTGCTTGCGGGTCCAGTCGCAAATGGACGGCGGGAGCAGGGATAACCGCGAGCGACGCTCTTTGGACAACCGGTGCTGGCCGAAGCAGTGCCTCAGCCAGACGACGAGCTAATAACTCCACATCCTTAATTATCGCAATCGTTGGCCATGATGCCACTGCGTTCGGAAGAATGGCGCCTGGCTCTACCACGACGGCAAAGCGTTGCAGTTTTCCACTCGACCTATGCCCTCGCACCGCCCAGGCGAACTCTTGCGTCGCATAACCGGACCCCTCGAAGAACTCGTCTGATGCGCAAAGAATGTACGCGTCGCAATTTGTGATTGCAGCGCCAAGCCCGCCGTCAATTACACCCTGCTCTAGAAGTTGTAAGCGATCGAACCAAACTTCGGCACCGGACGACAGGAGCGCCTGGTATACGGGCAAGGCCAGTAGCGTCGCATCGGTCCGCCGGTAGGAGATAAAAACTTGCATCCCCTTCAGCGGACCGTTTGGATTGGGAATGACCACGGCAGTCGGCAACCCTTGAGCACCGCTGACGCGCCCCCATTCGGTTTGCACAGAGAACTTAAAATCTTCCAGCCATCTAGCCCAGGCTCCTTGAGATGCGCTGAATGGCGGAAGTGCATCAGTTCTCTGACTTTCCCCGCCCCTCAAACTTATTTGCAGATCGATCAATTTTAGCACCCGATCGATTTCGGCATCGAACTTAGAATCCCTAATCGCATGGTTTTCGACGAGCGCTTGTATATACACCAGCGCTTGGTGGATCACATCGTCGGGAGATTTGCCAATATCAATCATGGGTTCTGGCCACGTCTCTGGATTCGTCCAGGAGGATCCCATGAGCACTCCACTCCTGCCGTCTGGCTTCACGGTAAACGCGGCAACGAACACCCGCCCTTGCGGATTGTTCCAACCGACCATCAGATGTTTACAGGATTGCCGCGCATAGTCCGTCAGAGCAGCTAGCGCTTCAGGGGCAGCACCCTCAACGACCGCCTGCGGCTCCTGGCTACCGCGTTCACCGAGGTAGACGAACAGGCGGGCAATGCTATCCAAATTGATGACGCGCGGTTCGCCACTCCGTAGGGCGCGTTGTAGAAATCCGGCATCGAGCTTAAACCCCTCGGGCCTCAGATTTACCGCCGGAAGCACCTTCCGAACGGCATTTTCGATGTCTTTCGATTGCATGGCCCGTCCCTTTAGCGCTTATGTTGGGATGATAAGCTATGCTTTCGAGGTCGGCAGTGTCTCGAATCGCATTCACACTAAAGTCTTTGCATTTAGATGACCACGAGGCAAGCAAAGCCCTACTCACCTCCGCTTAACCAATCAAGCATACGCTCCACCAAAATGGCGTTGTCCGCATTCTCTAAAAACACGCCTTGGTCCCCCAGAAAATCCCAGGTGCCTATCGCATTCACCTCACCGCGGCCGCAAAGCCCACGAGGTGCTTGAACCGCCACTGGACACCAAGAAGCCCCGTCATTACGCTCGAAGTCCTCCTTGCCTGCAGTCAGGGTGCCGTCTTTCGCATAGACGGTCCTATCACGACGCGGGCGAAACACAACATTCGCGCCGACCCGCAGCCACTCGGAACAACCTGGTTCTCCCCTCAAAGTCTGAACGTTGGCAAAGCGGACTGCCGTAAGCCCCTTAGTGAACGGGTGGGGATCGGCTGCCCCAACCTGAAAGTCAACCGGTGAATCATACGGCTTATCGATCTTCGAAGCCGGTCCTACGATATCGGTCACAGGCTCGATTCCAAAGCAGCGGGCGAGCTGTGCTAAGTTCCCGTTGTGGTGACGATCTCCTAACTCGAACCCGAGCAACAAGGCTCGTCCTCCATCAAGTACGAATTGCCGAATTGCCTCGATCGTGGACAGGTCGAACCGAGCACGCCACGGGTTACCAACGACAAGTCCTCGAAACTCTGTGATCCGATCGAGCCGAAGCTGCTCCGAATCGTCGATGAACTCCACTGGCCAAGTATGTCCGAGTCGCGCTGGGAGCCTGTCATGCAGTAGATCGAAGATAGATCCGTATTGACCCTTTGGCCATTCAGCCTGTTTTGCTGTGCGGACAATACCCACTTTTTGACCAAGAGTCCGATCGGCATACGCCACGTTGCTTAGCGTGCGCCCGACGACGGCAACGTCCACCCCCATCTTCAACGTACAACCGAGCGCCTTGACAACCTCTCTGATGAGGTGTTCCCCATTGGCCCGAGTGAGCGTAAAGGCTTGGAAGATGCTTAATGGGTGAGGGAGTTCGCTCTTGGTGAGGCCTGCATGACATATCGGGATAACTTGGACTCGACGCCCCCACCCTCCTCCACTCTCGAAGTTGACCCAGGGTCTTGTGATGGAGCGCGAACTGCAGAGAACTAAAACGGCCTTCGATTTATCAAAGGCGCTGTCAAGCGCATTAAGCCAGGCGGTACCTAGCTGTATGTCGGCCCCGCTGACGAATACCTCAAGGCCGTCCACCGCTTCTTCGAGCGCTCGCTTCATTGCTGCAGCGAGCGATCCTTCCTCGGTTATGTGGCTCAGGAACACCTTCATAGCCAATCCTTTCTGATTGAATGCAGCGTATATCCATTCATGGAGGGCAGCTATCTCTTACAGTCTCGCTGTCTGCAATGTAACTGTGAACCGGCTCCTGCGCGATCAGCCAGTCCATTACGACCCGACGTTCAGACTCCAGGTCGAGCACACTATGCATTGATAAACCGACTAGAACCAATCTCAAAATGGAGGTTGTCCACCACATGGGCTGTAATGCGTCGAATCCATGGTGGTGGTGAACCGGCACACTCCGTGCGAGCTTCAACAAGATCACGCTTGAGCCAGGACACCTAGGCCTCCAGCTCCGTCATGGGCCGTGGGCACTCACCTAGCTTCGTGAGCTGGCCACGCCGGGCTCGAAACACCCAGTTCGCGAGCGTCTTGTCTAGATGGCAAGTCGTCTCGCCTCCGAGGTCGTCAATTCCTATTCGAGCACGACTTGCACTACTTGCTCCCGAAACTCTTTCGTATACTTCGGTCGTAGGACCCATTCCTCTCTCACCTCCAGAGGCTAGATTGAGGGCGTCCCCCTTTTCGAGCCTACCTCACTTTGCTAGGAGCGCAGGCGCGCACGCGCGGGGTGTCACCCGCGAGCTCCTTCCATTCTTGATGGGACAACTCACTCGGAGCAGACATGCAGGCAACGTATCGCAAGTGATCGACTCCATACTCATGAACTTGGATTGTCGTGCCCTTGACCGTTAAGAGCGAATGCCTAGCACCTGCATAGGCAGCCACTGAGGCTTGAGTGATCCGGAGCGCTCCCAGAGGCATTCCACTCGGAATGTCCCAAACCTGCCACCCTCCCGCGTACCGGCTCGCTAGAAACCTGGCGGATTGATCGAGGTAAAGGTGCTCAACGACTTGGTGTCCTCCCGAATGAGATTCGCCACGATGCTGCAAGAGTCGATTTGCCATCGGTGTCCCAGATACGCTCCAAACTTGCACAAACCCGTTCTGGGTGCCGACCGCAAGCGTTGCCCCATCGCGCGAAAAAGATGCTGCGAGGACAGCTCCAGTAGATCTTGGGAGCGGCGGGAGGTCCACATCCGGCAAACGATCATCCTGAATATTCGTGATACGCATGGGAATTTTGTGGCTGAGGTCGCCGCCGATTGGATAGGCAAGCCGGCGCCCGTCAGCAGACAAAGCCACAGGACCACCTGCTGCCATTTCAGGTCGCACAAACTGAAACGCTCCACGCCTCTGCGTCCAAATGACTATACCGCTAGATGTCGGAATAGCCGCTGCTTCGCCATCCTCGGCGATTGCCGCCTCAAACGTGCCATCAAACGAACGACGCGCAATCTCCTCGTCACTTGAGACAAGTACCTGCATGACTCGCGGTGAAGAATTCGGCCTAATCCATTCAATAAGACGACCGCGATTGTCGATCGCAAGCACCCGATCCTTTGGCTGCGCAATCGCAATGAGGGGTGCACCCAGTCCTCCGAGTCGGTTTGTTTCCGGTGGAGCACCGAGAGCCCGTTCTCCCATCGCAGCTGCAGAGTCGCCAATTGACCACAACACAACTGATCCGTCTGGTAATCCAATAGCGACCCGGCCGTCATCCGTGGCATGAAGTGCGGTAGGTTGGCTTTCTAGGCCAAGAAACTTCATGCTCGCGTGCGGATCCTGTTCAACTAGAGAAGTCAGCCCGTGGAGAGCGCTTGGTGTTTCGGACAAGGCAAGCGAGCTGAGGAAGAATACTTTCGCGCGATCCGGCTCGCTTTGCGCCACTCGGTACCCCTCCGACGCAAGCAACCGAGTGACTGCGATATCGCGTTGCTCTCTGGCTGACAACCAAGATGCAACAGCGGTCCCCAGAAGTGCCAGCAGCAGAAGGATTATCCCCGACACTAGCCACCTGGCACGTTGCCGCTGCAACCGCTCTTGGCCACGCAGCTGGTCCCAGTCATGGCTAGGGTAAAACCGCAACAGAAGCTGCTTGATGTCTTCGGTTAATTCTCCACGAAGCTGCTGATCATCCGGACTGGCAATCATCCGCTCACGGCGATGTTGCAGCGAAATCCACAGTGGCTCGGTGCGCAGATTCTTTGCCAAGGTGGGTGGCAGCAAATGTTCGTGACTTTCCTTCCACGTCCGAAATTCTCCGGAGGAAACTAGGATGAGCACCTGGCCGCCTCGTGGTTGGCTGAACCAATGCCGCGCCTCAAGTTCCATTCCTTCACTGGTCGCAGCCTCGGGGGAAGCCAGGACAATGAGGTGCACTGAGCGATCGAGACGGTCACAAAGTTCTGCTTGGAGGCTCGAGCCTGCGGGAAGAGACGATAGGTCACGGAAAATCGATTTGGCACGAAACCTGTACCAAGGGCAGAGGAACTTCTGTATCACCGACTGAATCACCGGTGCGACTTTACCGTCGGACTTCCAGCTGTAGGACAAAAACGCGTCGTATTTCTCTATGGAATCTACCCAGATCAGGGAGCGCAGCCAGGCGGGCACGAAGCGCCGCCAGGGTTTTGGGGTGGCGAGATCCAGTTCCTGGACTGGAAAGAAAGAGGTTAGTGGTTGGACAACTTTTGTCATGGCGTTATTGCCGGATCCTTCCCACCAGTTAGTGAGTGCGGATTTCTGGTACGGCAAGCTCTTTGAGGACTTCGGCTAAGGAGGTTTGAAGCCACTTATCGAGGGCCGCGAGCTCGTCAATCCGGTATGCGCACCAGCGGCTTCCTCGGACATCGAAGGGTATAGCGCCAGGTTCTTGCGTCACCATGATGACGTGTTTCCCCAAAGCATGTGCAACGCCGACTTCGTACATGACGTTAGCATTGAGTCCGGTCAGATCAGCGATAACCACATGCGCCTGGCGGATTGAACCCCAGACTTGTTGCATGATATCTCCGGGCACGGAGACGTCCGCTGCAATCTCGAAGTCGTATCCGGCAGTTACCACCGCACTCTTGATGACATCTCTAACCTTGGTGAACCACTGCGGCCCATAGGGCATGGCCACAAAGCACTTCTTCTTTGGTTCAGGCTGGCTTAAGGGATTACGGATTGGACCGCCGAAGATCCAGTCTTTCGGCGGGAAGGCAATCAGACAAGCATCGGCCAGTTTGAGAAACCCTAGAACTCCGGGCGCGAGTTCCCATTCACCGTTCTTAATACTGACCACGCCTCCACCTTGCAAAGGTCCAACGGTATCGTAGTAACAATGCAACACCTGTTTTGTGGCTTCGTCTGTGATCTTACCGTGGTGGTACAGGTGGCTAATGATGGTCACCATATCTTTATCCAACATAGTTCACCTCAGGAACGTATTTGTGCGAATGCGCTAGGAAATTCTAATGAACTCAATGGTCCGGATCTGCTTCTACTGCCCAGCTCGGCGGAGCAACCCTTGCTCAACATCACTGGTCCACGGAATCAATTCCTTTCGCCGCTCCCGGGCTTCACGAATCAACCTGAGATTTCTCGCCGTTGTCTCCGGCTCCCAGGCTTCTCGCACGGCCGCCAGCGCATCGGCCAGCGCGACCTCAGCCTTCTGTTGCTCGTTGGCAAGCACCGCCAATTCAAGAAGCGTCGCGTGGTCCCAATAGTCCGGCTTGCCCGAAGCGATACGCCGTTCCACCGCGTACGAGACAATTGGAATGAGTCGCGCGCGTCGTGGATCCGGAGGATCTTTAATCTCCATCAAGGTCACGGCGTTCACTCCGGGATAGGCATCGCGCCAATCTGCTTCAAAACCCTTGAGGTAGGCCTCAACGGCTTGCCCCAACAACCCACGTGCGAGCGACTTCTCACTGAGTTTGAGAGCCGCTTCCCATCGGTCTTTGTAGACACGCCCGAGAATGCCATAGGTTTCGCTGCTTGGCCCACGGTTGGCCAGCAGATCGAGCAACACTCGCTCCGCGTCTATCCCACGACCGGCCCGATTCAATGCTAATCCCAGCTGCTCTTGCACCAGCACGGTGGCAGCCAAAGGAGAGGGCATCTTCTGCACTAGAGCGATCATGTCCTCCCATCCCTTCACGGCCCGGTAGGAGAGAAACAGATCGATCACCACTCCCGCTTCCACATCGTGCACTGCCCCGAGTTCCTGTTCGACAGCCCGTACCGCATCGATCCCTTCCCTACGGGCCTGTGTCAGTTTCTGGCGAAGCCCGGCGGAATATTGAACCCGATCTCGAAACACGTCGGTCTTCAGCCGCTTGATTTCGGGGAAACCTTCTACCAACTGGAAGACTGGGCTGTCGGTCATCATCTTGCGTGCGTCACGCAGCTTAGTGGTCACCAACTCCAGGTCCGTATGGTTCGCTGATGGCTTGCCATCGGTGCCGAGTTGATAGGGAACGGCGCGGAGCGGCGCCACGTCGAATGGAAGCTGCCCCAAGCCCTGGGCAAATAGGAGCACGGTGCTGGCGGGTCGAATGGCATGGCGTAATCCTAGTTCGTAAAAGACATTGGCATTCGCCGTGGTGAGGTCAGCGATCGCGTATTCGCAGAGGATCAACCGTTCATACATGGGTTTGTGGATGACACCACCGGTCATCTCCTGATCGGCCCGCAACGGCTCAAGACCGGCAGCCACTATCGCCGGCCGGATAAGCTGGTCGTAGACGGCATCGAAGTCCACCAACCGGCCCTCAGCAGCCGGCTTCTTTCCAAACGGCATGAGCACAAAACACAAGGGCAGCATGGTAGTTCCTAAAGGTTGGGCTTGATTCGTTGTGTTCCAACTCCTTACGCGCCACTCAGTGATCCTCAAGTCCGCTTAAACAGCACAGATGCTTTTTTAATCCAACTAGAGTTTCACTGGAACAAAGGCTAGGAGCAAAAGCAGATCCTTACGCTACAGTATCTTTGACAAGACGAAAGCCAAGGTCATTGGTCCGATTGGCTCCGCCCCAGCATCGGTCAGAAGAACCAAGTTCCACAGGACCGTGAAACCAAGAACCGCCCCGAAGTCCGTGCGCATCTGGCTCTTCTGCCTCATACCTGTCGACACACCACTCCCACACATTTCCTGCCATGTCATAGCAGCCGTAAGGGCTCACCCCCTGTGGATACTGAGTCACTGGTGTCGTACGAGCAGTCAATATCTGAGCAGTATAGAGTTTCGGACTGTTGCATTTAGTTTTGTCAAACTCATCTCCCCATGGATATAAACGCCCATCCTCGCCACGTGCGGCCTTTTCCCACTCTTGCTCGCTTGGAAGGCGTTTCCCCGCCCACTTCGCATAGGCCTCTGCCTCGTAATAGCTGACTCCCACAACGGGATGATCGGCTTTATTCCATTTCGGATCATTCCAATATTTTGGAACTGTGATATCGCTCTCTCCCCTCCATTTCCACCCTTTAGGCGACCAATAGGCCTTGCTCCCGTAACCATTTTCCAGGATGAACTTGCGAAATTGCTCATTCGTCACGGGATATCTATCGATCCAAAAGTCATGATCAATCGCTTCACGATCCCTCGTTTTTCCGTACAGGAATGGTCCCTTCGGCACCCTAACCATTTCAGATAATGGTTGTTCCTTCGACTGTTTCAGCGGAGTCTGCGGAACGTCGCACACCAAAGGCAGAGCTACCACCCGGGCAATGTCCTCCATAAATTGGTCGAAGCCTGAATGGGATTTTCCGAAATGCCAATCCGTCATCCAAGCTGCCTGCACATGCCGAAATTCCAAAGGGATTTGAGCTTCCTCACAAAGCATCACCGGAAATAGCGCGCTTCGTTTCAGGCCTTCCCTGGCTTCATTCTTGACCCATTGAGACTTCACGGATGTCTTGGTCCAGACCACAACCACGGATTTCGATGTGCCCAAGGCTTCCTCAATCACCTCATCCCATATTTCTGACGTACGAATACGACGATCCCACCACACCGACCAGCCCCTCTGTTCCAAGGCATCAGCCAGAGGTTGTACTCGATCCCTGTCTTTCCTGGCGTAACTAATGAAGATGTCATTCATGATGTTTTTTCACGTTGACCTTATGTCGTGCCTCGCCGTGAGGCCCGAGATCGTTTCTGCGCAACAGGTTTCCTCCGTGTCGACCGTGTAGGGGAAAGCTTCGCAGGGGAAGGCGATGGGCTTGCGGCAGCTGCAGCTTTGCCATCCGTCTGCTCCTCCGCTCGCGCGAGATGATGTACGATGGTTTCCAATGCGTTCAGCACTGCTTCCTCTTTCCTCTGGTCGCCATGGGCAGGAGTCAATTTGCGCTTCATCGTGATGAGAAACTCCAGTTGTCCACGAGCCGAGTCTCGCTGTCGTTTTGTCGCTGCCGACTCAAGGAACACTCGTTGGTAGGTTTCCACGAGACTGTCCTGCTCGTCTGGTAATGTCCCCTTCTGGTACGCTCGAACGACCGCGATGTCCGCGACGGTGAAGAGATCCCAGACGCTTCGTCGATCCTGGAAACGTTGTTTCGCTAACACTGCCGCTTTTGATAGCCACGACTCATACGGCACCTTGGCGTTTCCCAGCACGGCCTCAATCGCCAGCCAATTCAGGATCGGATACGGATCCCCACACTGCTCTTGTTCCTGTTTCTTCGCTGCCCATCGGTAGAACTGCGCCGCCTTGACGAGACTAGCATTCACATCAGCTGGCACGGTCTGCAGCCCCGCTAGTCGTTTGTACGCGCTGCCCATGATGCTGAGCCGTTCGGCTGTTTCTCCTAAGGCCAGCAAATGCTCCCCCCGACGAATAGCTTGTTCAATCTTCGCCGTATTTCCAGTCGTCCCGCCAAACCGTGCCTCAAGATTAATCCACTGCTCGATTGCTCTCAGAGATGACGAATTCTCACAGTCCTCGCTTTTCGCCGCCAGCTCGTAGTGTATTCCAGCGTTCTGGAACAACCCATGTTCGCCATACGCTAGCCCAAACCTCTCTTGAACATCCCCGCGTTTCAACCACTCTGCGGCACAGTTCCGTTCGACTTCGACAAGGCTGTCTCGCAGCTTGGCAGAATCAGACTCCTTGTTCTCCTGGGAGAGCCTGCTCAAGGTAATCAACACCTCTTCCGCAGCAACCGTCACGTCCTCGTCCCCACCCGTAGACCGTTCCACATTCGGCCTGAGACGGAACTCAGGATCCCCATAGGCCTGATATGCGCCCCACGTTGTGGATTCAGGATATTTCGCCCATGTTTCCTTTCGTGCTTCTCTCAAAGCTTGACCAAAGGAGTGGTCTGCAAGCAACGCGGTATAAAATGTTTGGGCAAAGCAGTGCGCCGCATCGTCTCGAACAGGCCAGCCGGCTGCCACTACCGCGCGTACTCCTTTCCTGATCAATTCACGCGAAATGCTGGCCGCCAGTTTATTCGGAGCTGCGAGACCAATCTGCCCCAGGTAGCAACAATTCAGGAATACCAACTCGGGAATCGGATCAAGCTGAGCTATTTCGGCTGCAGTGATAAAGAGATCGTTGTCAAGCACGACCCCGGCCTTGGCGCCTTCCGTTTCTGTCGCTGCTTCGTTGTAATATCCGTGACCGGCGATGTGAATGATCCGATAGGGCTGAGCAAACAGCTGATTCAGGACCTCAATAGGACCGAGCCGCTCACTCGAGTAATTCACGGTATAACGCGACTTCAGCAGCGACGCGACGAGGCCTGCCTCCTGCCTAGCGCCAGGTAGCGACGGATACGTCGGCGGCGTCAGAGGGTCCCCGACGACATAGACGCCTGTCGATGTGGCATCCCGGACACGTTGTTCAGAGTCCGTGGTTTCAAGCTGTCGGACCATCCCCATGCGCACGCACAACGGTTCGCCTGAGTCAATCATCATCTCCCACGGATAGTTCGCCGTCACGTTGTCGAGAACAAACACAACGCGATCTTGATTGAGGAGGCTGTCCTTCAGGTCCAGCGGAATTAAGAGTTTGAAGAGTGTTTTGGCGACATCTCCTCTGTAGCTGGTTGAGCCGATCGATCGCTGGATCAACTGTGCAATGAGCTCCGATTGAGTCTCTTGCACCATCGCTTCCGCACGAGCCCGATCCGAGAGGGCGAGAAAGCGGAGTTTATGCGGCAGACGACGCGTGCGGGTACCATCCCTGAATGCGAGCTCGACCAATGCGCTCACCACCTTCGGATCGAGATTTTGTTCGTCGCGGAAGCTTGCGCGAAGCCGGTCTTGCAAGACCGGCGGGAGGGTAGAAGGACAAGGCGCAACAGCATCCTGAACGGCCGTGACGGTCCAGCGTCGCCAATAGCCACGGGCGCTGGATGGCACAAGCCTGGCTTGCCCACCCACGCCTTTCTTCAACCACGTTGATACCTGAATCTCCGTTTGCAGTTCACGTTGAATGTGTGTGGACACACGATGCGCCGATTTGGCGGCGTCGATCGCGATGTCCAAATAGAGCTCGACGAACTCCAGGTGTCCGATTCTGGGCAGGGTCGCATTCTGTTGCTGAAGGGCACGATTGGCGAGGACGACGCCCCGCACGATAGCATTGATGGAATCCTCGACAGCGATATTGGCGGCGGTATTCGAGCCGATCAGTAGGCTGTTGATGGTTAGCCCTGTGGACAGGTCGGAGGCCTCGGTTGTACCGCAACACTGGGAATACTGCACACAGTACTCGGTGACGCCCTGCTGAACCGCTTGAGTCAGGCGTGTAGGAGTCAATTCGCCCCATTTGCCAAGACCAAGGACGATGGCACCATGTTGAATGCGATAGACCGATTGCACCTGGTTTGCTTTGCCAAGTACCACGGCGGCGGTCCCTACGCTTCCCGGGTAGCGACCAAGATGGTATCGCTGCGACAGCGCGCCATCGACCATTAAATCAACGCGTTTCTCGGCTCCTGCGATGGTATCGCCTTGGTAGTGCCCCATCAAAACCGGGTAGTTCGTCTGGAGCAGATTGCCGTGACGCACCGACACCTGCAACTTCTCTGAGACACCCACCTTTCGCGCCCTTCGTCGCCTGCCCAACAAGCCGGCTTCGAGATCCGCTGTCGTTGGGTACAGCACTGGTTCAGGTTCGTACTCAAACACACGGTCTCCGCCTCGATCTGCGCTCAAGGGAGCGGTCGAGAGCTGGTTGGTCACCCCTCGTTCGAGCAAATCGCGATAGGCTGGGAACGCGGACTTGTGATCTGCCAAATCACCATGTTCGGCATCGACATACCAAACCGGAATATCGGGGAGGAATCCCGCCTGATACGTGACACGGCCATCGCCGGCCGTGGTCGCCTTGAAGGATAGGCGCTCACCGTCGAGAGAGAGTCCACATACCGTCCGAGGAGCCCACCCTGCGACATACCGCACACGATCCGCATGGGGAATCCGCTCCGGAAGATCGGCCAGCGCATCTTTCGCATCTCGCAAGAGTCGTGACGCAATTTGAACTTTGGACTCGGTATAGGGGTGAAGTGCCGCCCACTTGAGATCGCTAAAGTATTCCCATTCATTGTCGTGAGGGAGGAGCTCCAGTGCCCCTGGATAGCCCGAGACCAGGGCCACGATCTCATCCAGAGAGTGTTCGACGTCAAGCAACGACAACTGCTTCACCGTCTTCGCCATTCCGGCTAACGATTCCACCATGTCGTACGATCCCCTGTTTGGGGTGCCGAGCATGATGAATCGAGCTCCTTCATGACGACAGATCATGTCCCACAAGTCTGGATGGTCATGAATGAACCGCCGCACCACGAGCCCACCCATGCTATGCGCCAAAAACCGAATCGGCTCACGAGTACGACTCACGACCTTTTGTACTTCCTCGGCCAACGCGGAAGCTGCGTATTGGATCGATTGGCGCCAGTCGTAGCCGAACGGAAGCACTTCATGAGAATCTGCGAGATACTCGCACAGGCCGCGATAGTAGGAACCGACCAGACCGCTGACCTTCACATTCGGGGCACCGAAGGCAAGTTTGTCGATCCCGCCTCGGAACAGATGCCAATAGTTCATCCACACATCCTTGCCGTCGGCTTGCAACTCTGAGCCCATAATTCCGGGGAGCACGAACACCACGGGCTGAGCCGCCCCCGATCTCGTTTGGATGGCGCGCAGCATCGGGACCGGCTCGACCTTGGCTTCTTCGAGCGGCCGAAACTCTGGAGGCCACGGATCACCCGTAAGAGACTGAGCCAATAGATGGCGTGTTCGGGCATTCCGAAAGTACCGAAAATGGGAGACGTCGGCCCCTTGATCGAAGATATACCTGGCGGGTTTCTCGCGTGAGACCCCCTGAAACATGGAGTTCGTATTGACCACCAAATCATTGTCTGCATTCTCGTAAAACACGGTGTCCGTGAGGAATACGCCCAACCGTTTGAACCAACTCCCCCCTTCGATGTCTCCAGCGATGACCCCCAGGTCGCCAGCTCCTTGCACATCGGGAGCATTGAGCAAGGCCACCAGCGGAGATTGAGGGATCATCGATTCAATGCCTGGGATGACCGACGGATCCCATCGACGCTTGGCGGTTTCGAGCGTGATGCGCTTGATGACTTGGTACACCGGAGATTGACCGACGACAGGAATCAAACCGATGAGGCTGGTGACTACTGAAAGAAACCGATCCAAATTTTCCGATGCCAACAAGGTTCCCTGAGATGGGCACGCCACACGGATCACGCGCTGGACCTGAAACCGCTTCTTACGGAGAACTTTTGCCAACTCTGTCAGTTGCGTCTGATCGTGTTGATCGGCCTCGTTTGCAGTGCCTCCTTTGCGACCAAAACGACCGATCTGCTCGGACAAGAGTTCTTTAAGGCACAGGAGATCGGCTACCTGCCCTCCTCTGGAGTGAGTCACGATGGTGAGGCGCGCTCCGTCGGGAAGCGCATTCGCCAGCACCAACGCATTGTCGATCGGACTTTGGCTCATGGTCCGATGTTCGAACGCGTAGATGTGCTCCTTAAAGGTTTGAGTGAGCGTCTGCCATTCCGATGACGCATCGTCACCGTGGAGCGCCCCAAAGCTCCCCAGCGTATTGGAGGCCGTTCCATGAATAAAGAGCAACAAAGGTTGGTCCGAAGGTATGCCCGCCGGTGGGACGAGTGAGGACGCATTCTCGGTCGATGATTTCACCCAACGATAAAGTCCCTCTTCAGGACGAATCTTCTTTTCGATGAGCCAGATAATCAGTTTGGCCGTAAGCCAGGCTCCCAGTTGCTCAAAAGTTGTGATGCCCTGTTCTTTGACCCATGCCGGCCATTGCGTGGGGTCCGTGGCTTGCTCCCAGATCTCATCGCGCTTCAATCGGAGGATTCGCACCGCACCGGTGGCGATATCGCTCACCACACCTCTGCTCGCAGGGACTCCTGGGATGAACGGCCCAATATCTAATCCTCTGGTCCGTTTTAGCTGCGGGTCCAACCGGTATTGCCGGTCTCGATACGCCGCCACGGACATCCACATCGACACGCCATCCTCAAGTACGAATTCAATGATGTCGTCATCTTCTGCATCAAGCGGAACTGGAACGTCGTTCGCCCCACGAGCCGTGGGGTGGACATCGTACGCGCCCAACACCTCTACGGTGTCTAGCAAGTGTGTTTCGTCCTGGATCTTCCGTCCGGAAAGAGGCGCCCCACGAACGGTGTCCTTGGCTTCCTCTGTCGATGTCGGTTGCCCAATGATGCGAAGTTGGATGCGCATGCGCTCTCCTCTGCAATGGTATAACGCCTGAAGACAGCCGGCTCAGACTGCCGTGATGATTCCCTGCTAACTGAGAAACAGACGATCGAATGCGGTGCGTTGGCCTTCCAGCTGGGGAATTTGGTCGAAGTCGTTCTGCTTCAGCTTCGCACTGGTCCGCTGGTGCAACTCTCGGTACGTCAGCTTACCTTCAGCCTCTCTAATCGACTCAACGAGATAATAGGTTAAGGCTCCGTTGTATGCGCCTCCAATATGGGCATCGGCAGACGTTTGCGTGTCGCGACAACCGGTAATCAACAGCTCGCCAATGTCCACGTTGACAATGTCGTTCCTTCGCTTACTTGCACGCGAGGCCTTGCCCACTTGCCCGCGGACCGTTCCTCGCAACTTCCGACCGGATTCGACCGCCATCAGGTCCAATGGGCACGGAAGGAACCGCGGTTTAATGGGTGCATCTGCCTGCGGCGGCATACGTGTAATGCTCCCAGAGTGACAACAGTCCATAATCACAGTAAGGCTTACGTCTTTCCGCAAAGTATTGAACGTTTTTCGGAGCCAATCGTCGCTGAAGGGATCCTTCCAATCCAAATCCGTGGGACAGAGGATTTCGTCGCGGTGATCGGCTTCGTCTCCGTCGTTATCCGGGACGTTCGATCCATGTCCGGAATAGTGCAGAAGCAGGACATCACCTTTCTTCCCGCTCTTGATGAGCTTCTGGATCGCCGACTCCATAGCCTTCTTCGTCGCCTGCAAATCGGTGAGGATGGTGATGTCCTTGCGGGCAAACCCGTAATAGGTGGTCAGGACGCTGCTCAGATTCTTCACGTCGTTGACGCACCCGCTGAGATCTGAACCAGGAATCTGATACTTGTTGATCCCTATGAGTACTGCTCGTTTCGCCATGATTATTCCTTTCGGTGTTGTGGGCACCGGTCATACGATGGCTGCCACTTTGCCCACGAGTTCGGCGGCTTTTGCGGCCATGAGAATGGCATTCTTCACTGACTCGAGTCCTTTAATAGCCTTAGAAATCGTTGCAGACGCTTCCAGGAGCGCCGATGTCGCAGCTTGGTATTCAGCACTGGCCGCATTCAGGTTGGCATCAATCAGCCGACGCGCTTCATTCGACAAGGTAATCCGCTTACCGTTCAATTCTTTGAGACGATCGGGGTCATGGGTCTGTTCCATCAGGCCGATGATGTTTTCGATAGTATCGAGTAACTGCTGGCCGAGTCCGCGCGGGGTTCGAGATCCCCGTCTCAGGGTTCGCTTGGGTGACGTCGCACGGCGTGTGCGAGGCTTCCGGCGTGTTGTCATCGATCATCTCCTTGCTTAGCGTGGCACTTCGTTACGCAGAAGGCCGTAAATGGTTCTAAACTCTCGAACTTGCGTTGTCAGCTGATCAATGCTCTGCACGTTTAGCTCTGAGGATTCAGCACCAACCTGAGATTCTTCTGTGCCTCGGCTAATGTGGCACTCAGGGCTGAAATCTCCTTCGATACGCGCTGAAACCGGTCCATGTTTTCCGCCGCTATAGTTTTAGCCCGTTGAATACTCTGCTTCGAGGCCAGATCGTTCTCAGCGACGGAAGCGGAAATCGCTACCGCATGTCCTTTAAGATCGAGCGTGGTTTGTCGATAACCGGCGTTCCAGAAATCCGAGGCCGGATCGAAATCTCTCTTGAGAAGGTCGATCACCGCCAAAACCGGCGTATGGGCCGTCTCTACGACGTGACGGACCGCTGAGGCTCGCTTATGTTCCACATACAATCCTCCGACCGCTGCCACAGCTTTTCCAATTCCTTCCGCCTCCTGATCGGTGAGTTGAATCCCTTTTACCTGCCTCAGGTTCCCTACAAAAGTTTTGCCGGCATCGAGCAGTGCCTCTTGGGAAGTGGTGCCGACAAGCTTGGTCAAAAGCCCACCGTAGTCTTCAAGCGCCTGAAGTGCGACCAAGCGCTCTCTAGTTCGATCCAGGGTGAGGAGCGAGTCCAAATTGGCCAGATCCGCCGTGGGATCTCCCAGCTCAAGGCGCAGTCGATTCATTTCAACCACATCATGCCGGCTCTTTTGGAGTTCAGCCTGAGCCGCGACGGATAAATCCCGTGTAGCCGTGGCAAACTGATCGAGCGCCACCTTCTGCTGGATGGTCAGGCCACAGCCTGATAAGACGGCGGCAGCAACTAAGTACATGATCGGCTGCCAACCGATGATCTTTCCCCTGACGACTCGCATACAGCACTCCTTTTGCTTCGCGTAGTAGATTCCCGATCAGCTACCCACCTGCACACGGGATTCGGTGCCTTTTTAATGTCGTAGTGCCTTTCTCAAATCGACAGTAGATGAAGCCGGGCATCTGTGCGGCCTCCAATCCAGCTACATCGACATACTTATCGACTTGATGGCCGGTATAGCTGGCCGGTGAACACTCCATTACACTCGGTCGTGATGGAGGACAGCTATTGGAGCAGCGGCGAGAGCGGCACTGCGCTTGTATCGGGGATGCTATTTGAGCGAAAGAGAGTGAGCCGTGTGAACGATCCCACAACCTCATTAGGCTGGATCCTTTAGCTATCGAACAAAGGAATTGAAGCAATTGGCCCTCATATGTGGCCTGCTTACGGCAGAAGCCGTTTTACCGATCTGCCTGCAGCTGACTTGGTCAATCAGCACCTGTACCGCGCGTATAGATTCTCCAGCCTTTACCCCCTTCATGTTTACCTTTAGGAAGAGCGATCACGCGAAACGACTTATACGCCGAATGAGCAGGCTGTGCTAGGTAGAAAACTATACCGCCGGCTATCCAGTTCTTGAAAAATGCTGTCAGCTGGCAGTTTCTAAGCAATGACGATGCCCGATACAGCAGGGCGAACGATGATTCTGTGCATGACCGAAGTCTCAGAATGTCGTTCAAACGATGCCGTATTTGGTAAGGAGGAAGAAGGTGTAATTGGTATAAGAACCAGCAGGTGGATCGAATTAGATACAGTATGTATCCATATAGATTCTAAATGGTCAGGGGGCGGTCACGCTGGTGCGAAACCAAGGCATGACCGTGACCCATGCGGCACGGGATTGGGCAGTACATGGGTTCATCCGATTAGCCCCAGTACTAACTTTCCAGCATGCAGCTAGTCCGGGCTAACCCCTTTATTTCGTAAGAACCACTCTATGAACTCCTCCGCCTCCTGCACGGTATCGGATGATAGTAAAAAGCCCTCACTGTCTTTCAGCAATATCCTGAGGTGCTTACGACGCAGGAACGGGTTCTGAGAGACGCCCAAGACCTTGCGCACCAGTTGATCAATTATGCGTATCTGTAACGGTGCCGTGCCGATGTGCCAACCGAGCCAATTAAGAGGAGAAAATTCGTCCCAGGCTCCCGCAGTACTCCGCGCAAGTCCTTCGGTGCGCACGCGCGATTCGCTGTGGCCCAGCAACTGCAACGCCGTGATCTCCTCTCCCACACAACCTAGGCCTTCGGCGGCAGCCTCATAGCACACCTGGCGCGGCGGTACCAAGCCTTGCGCTGGGTCCAGGCGGAGCGCCGCGAGGATCTCAATGTCCTTGCATGACGTGCCTGCCTTGATGAACATCCTGTTTGCGCAAGCGTCGGGCCGACGAATACGGGGCACAGCAAGCACATCGTAGTTCCTATTCACGGTGCCGAGGAACCCATTGAGGTAGCCGGGCAGATATAGCAGCATACGGCCGGTTTCTGGCGCGTAGGTTACCACTGAGACGTTATGTGCTACGTGTGCTCGCACGACCCAGTCATAGACTCGACAGAGTTGGGGCATGTCAACCTGCGTGATGATTACAAGTAGCTGAACTGTGCTGGGTATCGCGCGGGTCCAGCCGAGACCGTCGTCAGCGAGAGACCTTGAATCCGCCCACATGCAGGCGACGGACGGCTCGTGCGCAAACGGATTCGGGATCTGCAGCTTGAAGTATTCATCTATAAAGAGTAGTTTTGGACAGATTGTCTGCCAGAACTCGTGCGCGCGTGCGGCCCAAGCAAGCGTCAGCGCTCTTTGCGTAGAATATATCCACATCCCCACTGTACTACCCAGGGCGTCTGCGCCTGCATGCTGTTCGGCTACGCGACGCAAAGTCTCGTTGCCTGGTAAACGACCAAAGTCCGCCATAGGCGGGAAGTCATATTCACGGGTCGCTGGGAGTCCTCTGGGGCCCACTGGAAGGATCCACTCTCCTGATTGGAATGGAATAGGCAGCACACCACCAACAAGGTCACTGTCGTCGCTTTCGATGACAGCCGTGAGGGGAAGTTCACCGAGCAGTTTCGCAATGTCGGCGAGATCTTCCGGCTTGGTCGCCTCAAGGCCGCAGCGGCCGATCGCCTCTGAGCCCAACACATTGAGAGCGCCAATCAGCTGATCACTACGACTCGCCCACTTTGTCACAGAATCACCGACGCCGACCGCGATTCCCCAGGAGGGAGTCAGCTCGACAATGCGCTGGCGCATGCCGCCGCAAAGCTCAAGGAAACACCAGGCCCGGGAGAGGTACCGCTCATCGCCGGCGATGACGACCGTGGTAGCATGTGCCTGAATCCTATTGAGTTCCAAGATCTCGCGGCGAAACTGCACCTCCTCGTGCTGGCTGCGAGGCGCCTGCCACATCGAAGCATAATCGTACCAGACAAGAATGAGACTACGAATTCGACCAAGGAGTAAGCGGATATTCGGCATCTCAAGCCGACGTGATTCAGCCCAGAACGACTGCTCTTCCTTGATGCACTCTGCAGCTGCTTTAATTTGTTCTGCCCACTGCTGCAAGGCAATGAGCTCTTCGGACCCGAGCACGGGTTCTAGAAACTCCGCAATGGTTTCGGGAAGGCCTGAAACGCTCTTCATATTCTTCTGTCTGCTGCCAAGTTGCAGTACTGCCGCCGCAAGCGCGAGCGTAAGCCCGACTTTTAGGCACAATAACTGCGCGCCCGTGGGGTCCGGATGCTCAAGTGACTCCCAGCGGTGTGAGATGAAAAGGAGAAGCTGTCCCGTATGTGCTGCTGTAGCTAGGGGCTGCCCCTCCTGGCGCCTCGGCCAGCGCTCCCATCCGACAAGAGTCGACCAGGCATACCATGTTCCAGGGCCGCCTGCCCACGCGCATGCCGCGCGACCAAGCGGCGACCGGAGACTAGTTCGTGTCCCGTAACTGAGAATGACCGGATCCGTGTAGCTTTCCTTCATGCCGTAGTGTGTCCATATCGGGGCTGCCTCCTTTTCAAAGGGGTGTTGGCTGAAATGAATATCCGTGACCTCGGGCTTCCAAACGTTGACCATCTCAGCAGCCTCGCGCTCCGCTACCCATGGCCGCGGTGCGTTGAAGCCAATCGAACGGCGACTAGCCAACGCAGTGAGTTCGCGCACCGCCAGATCATCGGCTGGAAGCATTCGCAAGCGCAGTGCAGCGTCACTGCCCGACCAGAACTCTGAGTGCTCTCCGACACCATGTGGGTCAGCACCTTTCCTAGCGCTGGAGTACTCCGTCAGGAGTGCATGAAATGGCCGCATTTCGGGATAGTGCCAAGTCGCTGGAAGGGCTCTAAACTCCCGGTAGCCCTTCGGATGGTTGAATACCTCCACAGTGTGCGGCGAAAACACGATTTGCTGACCATCGTGAGTGACGTCCTTGGCAGTCTCGTCGTCTCCTGCACCGCGCGCTTGCAGAGGTTCCATCCTAAAGGCTCTCCGATGCTAAAATTTCGCTCAACTGTGAGTACGCGATTTTGAAATCGCGCTGTCCGACGACTCCAGCAATCTTCATCGATTGCCACTGACTGCGGATCGATCGCGCCTAAAAGAGCTGGCCCGCTGATTTTTCTGTTTACTCAAGACTTATGTGCCATTGATTGGACATCAACCGCCTTCCTTCAGCCGCTCCTATATAGCGCAAATAGTTTTTCGAGCTTATACCTCAACGACATGCTGGCCGGAATATCCGGGGATTGCGGATCGAACACATGCTCTACCGCGGGCGTCACAACGCCCTCGTAGTGGCATGGAAGATTGCTCTCGTTATTAAGACTCGGAAAGGTGAGCGAACGAGTCTTATACCCCAATAAGCTCTCTGAGGTAGGCGTGAACGCTCTCATGCGAGTATAGGCATCCTATGTAAAAATTCTGTACACCGCGCAGTGCAAAGCAACGACGGTGCCTGGCACGGCGCCGTCAACGTTCACCTTTTTGGATGGCGAAACGTTTAGACGTTTGAGGCAAGACAACCTGGGATACAAATTGCTCATACGAATACCTACATAGCAGCACCATCAGGTGAATCTGATTCGATACAGGCTGTATCTTTTTGGATTCACTACATAGCCGTCATTATTTGCGACTACCATGTAGTGATGATCTCTAGGAGGGAGCTTCTCTCGATAAATTCGTCACGAATGATGTCGATCGTAGAGCTGAGCGTTCCAATGTAGACCGGTGAGACGCATCCAGCCAATAAAGGCATAACATGTGCTAGCCCCATGCCATACGTAGAATGAAACCGGCATGGAAATGGCGCTGATGAAATCTCCCGCCTATGCGTGTTCAGACTCATACTTCCAATAAGGTCGGGAGGCAGTGGCAGCGACAAGAAGTAACGTCATAACAATATGATTAAGGCCTTTCGTCTGTGGCATTACTGCGTGCCATGCGGCTCGGCAGCATGGCAAACTTGCAGCAAGCTATCGGACTACTGATTAAAGATCCATCACTGTCGAGATGCCGAACAGAATGATAAATGATAAGCGGATACGTAGATCAATTATAAATCTAATCATGATTTATTCTTCTGTAAGGCTAGGCAGCGGTGTTACGCCTGGTAAAGACCGACGGGCCAACCGGCGGGCCAATTCGAACAGATATTACTTTATCGCCTGAAAAACAGGTTATCTCATGTTCGTTGATGTCTCTAAGTGGCCTCTCATCCTATGTGGGCCAATTCTTCGTCGCGTAGAGATAAATAGCGTGAGTGTATTCATTGCTCTGCGATTTAAGCGAAAAATAAGTATGACTGTATTTGCTTGCGATTCCCAAGGCAAACCCACTACCACTTTGGGTGGAAATGCGGTCGAGACGCGACAATTTGGCAGGCGCCTACATGCGGCGGTAGTCACGGTCACAGGACTTACGCTGAGTCCGCTCCAGCTATGCGCCTATGATCTTTCGTTTGACCGCATTAGCTCAGATCCTGAGGATATCGGTCCTAGCAGCTCATCTTTGCAAAGCCTGGGTTTGCTCGGTGGCGACACACCATTGGGCTATGAAGAGGGGTTAAAACCCACGTTTCGAGTTCCATCCCATCACGCCAATGCGCTCGAATTTATCCACGCTTCATGTCGCAAACTGCACGGTGAGGGGAAAGACGCTTTCCCCCATATTGACGAAGTAATTAAAGGGCTGCGATTACACAAATTTAAACGCCCGCAAATGATGCTTCTCACTGGTGACCAAATTTATGCGGATGACGTAGCCGGGCCACTATCTCCCGTGCTTACCGAGGTTGGCAACGCGCTACTTGGCTGGTCACAAGAAGAATATCTTCCTCTTAGTGATGGGGATGTTGACCTATCAGGGTGCTGGCCTGGGCTTCGGCATATCGTGGTTAATCAGGCCGGGTTCAAAGCTGGCACGAAAGAGTCAGCCTGTCATCTCTTAGGCCTGGGTGAATACTACGCGATGTATCTTTTAGCTTGGTCATTTGCTATCTGGCCACAGAACCTGCCGACACCTGAAGCTGTCTACCCTGCAGATACTATTAAGGATGGAAAAGGAACGCTAGCGTCACTTGGCTCGTTATCTCCGAGCCTGCCATCCCTGCTGTCGTGGTCGAAAAGCTTTGTAGGTTCTGGTGAAGTGTGGCGCACTCAGGTCACTGAGTTAGAAAACAATATCAAGCCAACCCTTCCAGCAGTACGGCGACTTATGGCTAATGTGCCAATCTTCATGATGTTCGACGATCATGAGGTAACAGATGACTGGAACTTTGACCGGGGTTGGCATGAAAGGATTTATACCAATCCCCTTGGCAGCCGTATTATCGGCAATGCCTTGAGCGCCTATGCAGTTTTCCAAGCATGGGGCAACGATCCTTTGGGCGAGTTTTCTGATGACAAACCTGGAGGGAAGTTATTGAGTGCATTGGAAGCAATAGGGAAATTGGACGGTAGTACGTATAACCAAAATAATCAGACCTATAAGCAAACCCATGAACTCATTCGTGTGGCGCCCATTTCTACAACAAGTGGTATCACCTGGGATTATACGATTGAGTGGGGTGACTACCGGCTAATTGTGTTGGATACCAGGACCCGTCGAGACATTGCGCATGAAGGCCAAGCGGATCTGATGCTACCGACCGAACTAGATCGTCAGATTGCCAAACGTGCAACAAGCGGTAAAGCACTGACCCTCGTCCTGTCACCCGCACCAGTTATTGGACACCCCTTCCATGAAAGAGTAATTGGCAGATACGGCGGTAAAATCAATCCAAAATACATCGATAGGGAGTCATGGTGGAATGAGGCGCGTGGTGAGGCCTTTGAGGGGATACTTGATTTTCTCAGTTCTTCAGAACGAGTCATCATCTTATCTGGCGATGTTCATTATGGATTTACGGCAGCCGTACGTTATTGGAACGAACGACCAGGGCGCACTGTGCGAGCGACAGTTGTTCAACTCTGCTCAAGTGCACTTAAGAACGAGGATTGGAAGACTAAAGCTCTGGGTGCAGCGGGGACAAGAACGCAAGAGCTTATGCTAAAGACAGGAGGAACCGCTGTAGGTCTCGTAATTGGAGCCGGAGCTCCTTTTAGTGCGATGGCGGGAGCGTTGGCTGGCGGCACATTGGCTGATGCCGTTATACCAGCGGAAAGAGAGGATTACGTCGGGTGGTCCACTGGCCCAATCACGTTAATCCAAGCCAATGGTACACGCCTTCCCGTGTTAACGAAGCCACCGGTCTGCCGTTTAAAATTGGACGTCGCACAGAATGCGGACAAGGCACCAGAATGGCGCTATCGGGTTGGATTTGCTATCGATCTTCAGAATGGGCGAGGTGAACTTGCACCTGTACCACCGGCCTCGCCACGACCATCAGGATTTCTTGATCGTAAAGTATGGCTAGCCCAAGAGCAGAGGGTGACCACCAAAAACGATAGTGATCGAATCGTAGTAGGTAGAAACAATTTTGGAACTGTTACCATCTTTGGTGAACCTCCACATCTTGCAGTCATGCACAAACTGTGGTTCCGACCTGAAGGACAGCCAATCTTACCTTACACAAGCCATTTCGCCTTATTGGATACACCAGACAAGTCAGAAATATCGCCTTTTTCACCTAACCCAGACAGAACAAAGTTGCCCGACCTCTCCGCTTGGGCCGAATTGATGAGCTTTCGTCCTTCTGCGGAACTCCAGGGAAAAGTGCGCCAGCTCAATCTAACCAATCCAAGAGAGTGGTTCTTCCATCGCATCGAGTCTGGCTGGGGCCCAATCAATTTGGACTATTATGGTGTTCGCATCGATAAAATGCCGACTTCCTTACCTGATGATACCCAAGGAACTGTCCGTACGGTATCAATCGAAGAATTATGTCAGTTTGTTCGTCACAATCTCCTTGACGGGGACTTGATTGTAAACCCCTTGCTCTCAAAATTCAGGCCCTATGGGGCAGCTGATAAAACAGCATGGTTGGGTGATGCTGCCAACGCCCTAAGCGCGTTGATTTCTATTCGCATACCGGGCAACGATGGAACCGTGATGTGTACTGAGTCCAGCGAGGTATCCTGGACATTTTCCACGGTTAATTCTCCTGACGACGGCCCACATCCTGTCAGTGGCAACCGTCGGTTTGGCGTCGTGTTAGCTGACGACAGCAAGAAGTACGTTTACACACTTGGCGCAGATCGCTGTACGGACTTCGCAGTCGGAGAAACTGCTCTTGACGAGGCTGTATGGTTTGGCGCTCATAAGCTGTGGCAAAGCTTCCAATCAAATGTCATGGGCCTCATCAACAAACATGGTGGGGTATCTCAAACACTGTCTCCCATCTCCCGTCGATACGATTGGTCGGATGTAATGAGTGCATATTTTTCACCCACTGGTAATTGGCAGATATAGTCAAACCATGGCCGACGATCTTCTTAGAGACCTGTTAAATGAGGTGGAAAATTTATTCAGCCCACTAGACGAAGCATCTCGTGATTCAGACCTCATTTTCGCTCTTCTGCGCCGGCTGGGGTGGGAGATTGATGATCTCCTGCCAGCTGCCAGCACCCTCGCCAGTAGCTTGAAAGGCATCAGCACAGCGATAGGGGAAGTGCGCAGGATTACCGGCGGAGGGTCATCTGACATTAGTGTTGTGATACGTGCATTGCACGAAATGTCCAAAATTCCGCAGGCCGTCACTGATCTTAAACAGCAACTGGAAACCGCTCTTCCAGTTGTTGCAAATGAGTTGGCAGTGTTGCCAACAGAACTTCTCGAATTATTGTTCGTTGATTGGGTTCAACGGCGCTCCCCTCTGACATTTTCAGCATTAGCCGCTATCGGACTTATTGAATCGCAAACTGCAATCGAGCGACTAGATGCTAATCGAGTATTGCGGCAACCGGTAGCAGTAAATCGCCTGCGTCTAGAAGTGTTGTCGAAGTGGATTAAGGATCCGATGTATGAGGCATCTGCCAGATTTGGGATTGATGAACTTGCTACGGAAGTAGATGCTCGGGCATATGCTTTGCGCGTTTTCCAACCTTTAGCCCAACTAGTGTCCGCTCTTGGTGCTGTAGCAGTGATGGGACGCGGTTGTGGTTTACGCCGACTGAGTGCTGAAGATGAGCTGGCATTAGCACACATGTTATCCCTGCAGTGGCGATTACCTGCTGATGACATTGAGGCAACAACAGCTTTTGGCCTAAACATCACAGCCTTGTCCACTGCTGAAGGTGGACCAGGGATCATGCTAATGCCTTTCGGCGCATTTGCGTTTGCAATTACAACCCATGGCTGGAGAGGAGAGGCAGAGTTAGAGGGCTCTGTCGATGCCGTTTTCCTAAAACCTTCAGGTACCGAATTTCCTTTAAGTAGCAGTGCACAGCTAGGAGGCATGTTAGAGCTGTCGCGATCTAATACAAACAATCGGTTTGGTGGCTCTAATGGTACACGGATTGAACTAGGTAACCTTAGGCTTACCGGACAATTTGGCATTACTCCAGGCTCACGCGATATTGGCACGGAGTTAGACATCAGTAAGGCCGCCTTTGTTTTCTCTGCAGGTGATGGTGATGGATTTCTCCAGAAAATTCTCCCCAAGGACGGCATTCGGGTTGATTTTGACTTAACCATCGGGTTTTCCAATAAATGGGGGCTCTACTTTAAGGGTGGAGTTGGGTTAGAGGTTACCTTACCCGTCAATATTGATCGCTTCGGCGTTATCAAGATTGATTCTGTCTACCTCGCCTTGTTGGCAAAGAGTGAAGAGGGCAAAGAAAGTAAAATTCAAGCTGTCACCGCCACGACGGTGCAGGTCAAATTGGGACCAGTGTCCGCTCTGGTGGAACGCTTTGGCTTGCAAGCCACACTCAGTTTTCCAGAAAAGGGTGGCAATCTCGGCGTGGCCAACCTCGACCTGGGCTTTAAGCCTCCCAAGGGCGTCGGCCTCACGATCCAAGCCCAAGTAGTCACCGGTGGCGGGTACCTGTATTTTGATCCAGTGAAGGAACAGTACGCCGGTGTCCTCCAACTTGAGATTGCTGGGAAGTTTTCGCTCTCGGCGGTCGGTCTCCTGACCACGAAGATGCCGGATGGATCCAAAGGGTTCTCGCTGCTGGTCATCATCTCGGTCCGGTTTGATCCCGGCATTCAACTCGGTTATGGGTTTAGTCTCAATGGCCTTGGTGGTCTGCTCGGAGTGAATCGCACCGCCATGGCAGAGGTCCTGCGAGAAGGACTCCGCCGAGGTGCGTTAGGCTCAGTTCTCTTCCCACAAAATATTGCCGAGAACGCGCCGCAGATCATCAGTAACCTTTCCGCCATATTTCCTCCCGCCCAAGACCGATTCCTTTTCGGCCCCATGGCCATTATCGGCTGGGGTGGGGCGCCACCAATTCTTACCATGGAAATCGGCATCATCTTGGAATTGCCGGAACCGGTCCGGTTAATGATTCTGGGTCGGTTGCGCGTCACCCTGCCAGCGCAGAAAGATGATTCAACACAGATCGCCGGGGCAAGTTCCGGTGAGCAGGAGAAAAACCAGGACACCCCCAAGATCAAACTTCAGCTCGATTCCCTGGGTATCATTAATTTTGGAACCGGGGATATCTCGCTGGATGCCTATTTGTACGACTCCACCATCGGGCCGTTTACGATCACTGGAGGAATGGCGTTACGCGCCAGCTTCGGAGCAAAGCCCTTGTTTATCCTCTCAGTCGGCGGCTTCCATCCCGCCTTCCAGGCTCCGGCCGGGTTTCCATCCATCGAGCGAGTCGCCCTTGGTCTGCATAAGAAGGAGAGCGGCCTCGAAGTGCGGTTACAACTCGCCGCCTACTTCGCCTTGACCTCCAACACCGTTCAATTTGGGGCCCATCTCGATCTGTACGTGCATGTATGGGAGTTTGAGATCGTCGGCCTACTCGGGTTTGACGCGCTCATTCAGTTTCAACCGTTTGGCTTAATCGCCTCCTTTGAAGCCATGGTGAGCGTGAAGGCGTTTGGACTGACGTTGATGGCCGTCCGGCTCCAGGTCAATGCGACGGGGCCCTCTCCATGGCATGTGTGGGGGAAGGCTCAATTTACCTTGCTCTTCTTCTCGGGAACCGCCGAATTTGACGCCCTCATCGGCCATGAAGCGACTCCTGCTCCTCCGCCACCGATTGATGTCGAACAGGAACTGTTCGCGGAGTTGCAAAAGCACAGCAACTGGTCCTCGCAGTTACCCGAGGGGGAACACCCGTTACTCACATTTCGAGATTCGAGCTCGTCCAAAGATCTATCCGGCACATCGCCGAAGAAGAAAGTCTTCATTCATCCCCTTGCCGACCTGCACGTGAACCAACGGCTCGTACCGTTGAATAGCGATCCCATTACCCGGTACGGCACAACGACTCCAACTGGAGCCACCACCTTTATGCTCGAAGCCAAAGTGGATGATGAAGCGGTTGCAGCTTCACTTTTGAACGCTCCTCCCCTATCGGATTGGTTTGCGCGGGCTCAGTTCTATGTCATGTCGGATGCAGAAAAATTGGCCGCTCCTTCCTTTGAGGAAAAGAATTCTGGGATTCGTGTGCAAGCCGCAGAAGGATATATCTCTGGGACGCCGGTTGGGAGTGTGATGAAAGCAGCGCAGACCGGTAAGGACGGGATTCAATCGAATCTTGAAGCAGCCAAGTTTCTGGATCGAGTGGCGCACTTTGGGGCAGCAGGACAAGCGCCGATTCGCGCAGCGGGACCGGCCAAGTATGGAGATCCTTCCTGGTGGGATCAGGGGATCACTCTGCGCAAAGCAGGATATCGGGTGGTGGGCGAAGAGGATGACGGGGCGGCACCCAAAGTGCGTGCGACCCGACGAGGTGAAGCGTCATCTCCCTCCAGTCTCTTCGAGGAGGCCAAGGCGACGGTCGCGGAGCCGGTCATGAGCTACTCAGCCGCTCGAGCGCGAGCAACCCGAGCAAGGCAACGCGCTCCCAAACGCCGGACGTGGGTGGTGCCGGATATTGGCGTGAAACGAGGTGACCGGTGAGCACCTATTATTTTTTCCCCTGGGTCCGTTCGGGCATGGCTCGACTGATCACGACACCGGACTTAGGACAGGACACCCTGCCGAACGTGAAATCGGGAGGGCTGGTGCTTCCTGTGACCGTCAGCTTGAACGGAAAGAAGGTCGAACCACAAGACGCCGGTACGCCACAACTCTACGGGCCAGGAGAGGTGGTGGGCCTTGATGTGCGCGAGATCATCCGCACCGGACCGCTCCACCTGACTCCCGACTACCCGCCGGAACGGTTTGCCTTCATCGAATTCGACCGTCCGGATTTCCCATGGCTATTCTCGCCGGGCGCACCGAGCAAGGAACAGAAGAAAGCAGACCGTCTTCGGCCTTGGCTTATTCTCGTGGTGGTGGATAAAAGTCAGGCTGCGATCACGACTCCGACCGACAATGGGCTTCCGGTCCTCTCCTGTCCCATTCAGGAATTGCCACCCACCCTCAATGAATCATGGGCCTGGGCTCACGCGGTCTATGCAGGAGATGAGGGCATGGATCACAAAACAGTCGAGTCAAGGCTGCACAGTGATCCTGCCGATCGGAACCTTTCGCGCCTATTGTGCCCGCGCAAACTCACGGCACACACTTCGTACGAAGCCTGCTTGGTCCCCGCATTCGAAGCAGGTCGCAAGGCTGGCTTGGGACAGGAAGTCGATCCCGATAATGAACCTCTGACCCACTGGTCGTTCGCAAAGAATGATGAGGTGAAGTTGCCGGTGTATTACCACTGGAGCTTTAGCACGGGCGATGAGGATCAGTTCATCAAACTCGCGGAACAACTTCGGCCTCTCAGTGAAGAGGAAAAGCAAGTTGCCTTGTCGGGCATTGCTGGTGACATGGATCTGAGAGATCCGGGAAACGGTATAGACGAGTTTGAGAATCTTCCAAACCCGAGCCTGCCCATCCCCAGCGCGTTGCGCATGATGCCGGATCCGCCGCCACCAGGCACCGCCTCTCCTGCGCGTCCTGAAACTCCACAACCAATCAGGGACAAGCTCACTGAGCTTCTTACCACGCCTCACGACACCGTCATTCCTCCTCCAGTCTATGGGAGTTGGCACGCCCCACCTCATGACGTTTCGGCACAGCTGAACACGATGCTTTGGTTGAAGACGCTGAATCTAGATCCTCGCTACCGTGTCGCGGCAGCACTCGGCACCAGCATCATCCAGAAGGAGCAGGAACATATTCTTGCGGCAGTCTGGAAAGAGGTCGGCGAACTGCAAGCCGCGAACGAATTGCTGCAGCGTAAGCAGCTGGCCTGTTGTGTCACCGACTCGATCTATAAGAAGCGCTTACGAGACCTTTCGCCTTATACCTTTCTGCAAGTGACAGAACCAGTGCCTCTTTCGGTGAACGATCCTCTCGATTTCATCAACACGGGATTTCGCGAACTCCACCTTACTCAAACGGAGAAGGAGCGTGGCCGTCCCAAAGGTGCGTTGTCGAAAGCCAGCACATCGGCGACGTCTGCTACATCGGCCCAGCAAACCGATCAGCCCCTCACCAGCTTTGCAGCTGCAGTTCTCGCTGACCGACCGGTCGCTTATTACCGCTTCAATGAATCCCCTGGAAGTACGACCATTCGGGATTCATCAGGGAAGAATAACCAGGGGGTTCTGGACCCAGTTGGCGTGACATTTGGGGTACCGTCTCCCGGCGTAGACGAGACAGCTGCGAAGTTCGATGGTGAAAAAGGACGAATCATCGTTCAGAACAGTGAGTCGCTCAACCCTCCCCACCTCACGATGGAAGCACTGGTCCGATGGCATGGTCCTCAAGCGCTCCAACCAACGATCTATCAGCGTATTTTGGAGAAGTCGAGTTTCGAAGGATTGGCACAATATGGCTTTGGGATTGTACCTGACGGGCGTGTGACTGCAGAGTTCAGGACGAGTTCGGCAGCGACGAGCGTGGCCGCGTTCAGTGTGACTCCTATCGACAGAAATGTCGCGACCCATATCGCGGTCACCTATGATGGAGGCACAATCCGTATCTACCTGAACGGAGAGTTGAACAGCACGACCCCAGCACCGGGCAGCATCTCACCCAAACCACCGACTCCCCAGAACCTCGTCGAAAGCGGCCTCGGCATCGGTAACGAAACACAGCGTGCGCGACCATTTCACGGTCTTATGGACGAACTCGCACTCTATGGTCAGGCACTTTCTTCCGATCGAGTTCGAGCCCATATGCTGGCCATTCATTCCATGACGCCATTGGAACAGGTCGCCATCATCCCTCAGTTTCGTCGCATGACAAGAGCCGGCCGATCATGGTCCGTGAAGGGAACCATCAGTGAGTATGACCCTGACCACATTGCCCCTCCCCCAGGGGTTAGGGAGAGTGCGAGGCCGGTAACAGGAAACAGCTTGTCGAAACGTTCACTCACAGCTGCCACAACAGCGGGGACTGACATCTCCCATCTTGTCAGCCTGAAACAACAACGGCTGGCACAAATTGATCCACGAATGACGTTCGTAGAAGAAGTCGCTCACCGCATTCGACGCTCAGCCCCGCCCCACCTCAAGAAGGCAGTCTCTCAGGAGCGTTTTCAACAGCATGGAGAGCTTGGCCCGTTCACCTATGCCCCGAAATTCTCGACCCCTATGTATGAACCGCTACGAGATCAGTTCCCGGAAATGCTGCTTCCTGGACTCGACAAGATTCCCAATGATCGGGCGACGCTGCTCACGGTGAATGCGCCATTCATAGAAGCCTACATGGTGGGGCTGAACCACGAGCTGAGCCGAGAGTTCCTGTGGCGCGAATTTCCGACGATGGTGAACGTAACCTACTTTCAGCAGTTTTGGGATGCGCGAGGCGCTGAGAATTCTCAAGATCCTGATATTTCAAAACCAATCGGTGATTGGGCAAACGGCAGTGACCTGGGAGGGCATCTCGCCTCAGGTCGTGGTGGCGATCTCACATTCCTGTTAATTCGCAGTGAACTGATCATTCGCTATCCCAATGCCCTAATCTATGCTCGGAGGATCGGTGTCAATAGCCCAGATCCCCTGCTCCCCATATTACGGTTTTCGCCGATCACCGGCGTGGCGCTCGTCGGATTCCCCATCGCGAACATACAAGAATGGAAATTTTTTGTGGAAGAACATTTCACGGAACCGTACATGGGGCCCAAGCAGGGAGATTCTGACGATTCCGAGGGTCCCGACACTCCCTACGTATCTTTTGTCAAAACTATGAGCACTGGCAAACCACTTTATAAGAGCGACAACAGTGCGCATCTCGCAGCAGACATCTTGCGAGACAGATATTTTAGAGAGATCAAGGTCATTATGGAACCGAGCCAAACTCCAAACTGAACCACAAGGGTAGGTCAGACACTTCTGGATTCACTATGCCATCGACGTCACCAACCAAGCCCTCTCAGACCATCACCTTTGGGCTCACAACCAATGTCCCGCTTCTCTTGCTGCCGGTACGATTGGAGACACGGTTTCGCAACAACCAGCTCCTCATTCGCGTCTATCCCGACGCGGTACATGTGGATTCCTTTGAATCACGATTGACCGAAGTCGAGATCCATTGGGGGAAACACTTTTGGGAGCAAACTCAACAAGCCAAGAATGAAACCACTGAAGAAAAACGCAAGGATCATGAGCGCAATGCCTGGACTCAGTTGGTGCAGGTCTTTGGTCCCCAACGCGCCGCGTGGATCGCGACGCAAGTGTCGATGAATACAGCGGCCCGACTGGTCGATCCCAAGACAGCTCATACACCTTGCACGGAACTCTTGCCCGACTACTGGGTGGCAAGCGGCCTCTTCTCCTATGAAGAAAATGGAGTCTTAAACTCCGACGGTCTTTTCAAACGAGGGAAAGACATCACATACGAAGGGGGTTCGGACCGCATCTTCGTGATGCCACGATTGGATAAGGGCCTCACTCCGGACCAATTTAAAGATGATCCTTATGTCGGATGGCTCGTGAACTTTGCCAAGGCGGAGCAGATAGGAATGGGATTAACGATAGATCTGCCCGGCAGTAAGTGGAAAATCGACCAACTGTTTGTGTATGGCGTCAAGGCCTCCCTGACCCCTGAGACAGGAAGGGAACGCGTCGAGAAATTGATCGATGCCCATCACTACACGCAAGGTCTTGGCTTCGTTTCCCAAGGGACCCCCACGAACAACACGATCAACGCGTCGTCAGGATACCACTCGGGACATTCCGACGCAGTCGATAGCTTTGAAATCGAGCGGCTGCAAACGGCTTCGAACAAGCCCATGACGAACTATTCCGTCATGGCAGAAGCTCTCGGTATCGATCCAACCTGCTTGGTTAACGTGAACGATGCCAATGCCCGAGAACAACAGCATGCTCGAGACATGAACAAGGTTCTCTGGGAATCCACATGGGGATATTTTCTCAAAGAGATGTTAGCGCTGAAGAACTCGCCGCCTACCGACATCGACGCCATGAGGGATCACTTTGAGAAGTACGTGCGCGCCCGTGGGCCCTTCCCCGCCCTGAGGATTGGGAGTCAACCCTATGGGCTCTTGCCCGTGCTGGCGCTCGGTGAGGCCGAGAGCGACGGGGTCGCCACAGGTCCGGCGGCCTGCCTGCGTGCTCTACGGAAGATTTGGCGCGAGTCACTAGAACGCGTCCCGAAATTGGTGCGACCGACGCAGAACGGTCAGCAGAAGGATAACAGCCTCACGCTTCTGCAAGTGCTAGCGATGACGCCGACGGGCATCGACTATGTCGGGCGGAACTGTACCAGGATTGTCCCTGTCTCATCGCCCACAAGCCCCGAAGGGCAGGCCAGTACCGGAAGAACGCCGTGGCCTCCCGAGTTCCAGGATGCATTGAAGGCTATCCTCGGAACCACAGCGACCCCGCACCAACGAATGGTGTTTACCTCCCCTTCAGGCCTCTTTCTCGCACGTTCACCGTCTAATGAAGATGGCGACGCCGGAGAAAACGACTATATATTTCTCTTCGATCTTCTTCGAGATAAGCATATCGCGCTCGGCGATCTCGGAGAACTTCCACCACCAGCCCGTGAACTTTTGATGCGAGAGACACTGGACCTCTGTTCGCATCGACTGGATGCGTGGATTACGTCCCTGGCCCAAAAGCAGCTGGACGAAATTCGAACAAAAACACCGAAAGGACTCTGCATCGGCGGGTATGGGTGGATTGAGAATCTTGAGCCGGATGATGGGGAAAACAACAAGGATCCTGACGGATACATTCATGCCCCATCACTCGCCCACGCCACGACTGCTGCCATCCTGCGTAGCGGATATTTAGTACGCCGCTCGAGTGACACTCTCTCGGACAGTAATGCACTGGCGATCAACCTGTCTTCAGATCGTATCCGTCTCGCCTCACATCTGGTGGATGGGGTGCGTGGAGGGCAGTCGCTCGGAACCTTGTTAGGGTATCGATTCGAGCGGGCGCTGCATGAACGCAGCTTAGATGGTTTTATACCGGCATTTCGGAAGGTAGCTCCCGGATCAACCGAACTCATTACATCAGCTGATCCAAATCAGCCGACTCAGGCAAAGCTCCAGAACCTGGTGCTGGACGGGTTGAAGTTGCTAGATACCCCTATTAACTGGAGTAACGAAGACTTTCGTACCGCGAGTGCCTCAGAACGAGATCAGATGGAAGTCGAATTGAAACGCCTAGGCGAGGCCATTGATGCAGTGAGTGACCTCGTCTTGGCCGAATCGGTCCATCATGTCGCACAAGGGAATCCAGTCCGAGCCGGAGCCACCCTGGAAGCCATCACCCGTGGCGAAGCGCCACCTCCTGAACTTGAGTTCATCCGAACGCCGCGCACGGGCATTAACCATACGCACCGGATCAGTGTGGTATTTGATGCATCCTCGGCTCCATTGCCTCAATTTCCATGGGGCATCAGTACACCTCGAGCTCAAGCTGAACCGATCCTCAATGCCTGGGCGGCCCAGTTGCTGGGGCCACAGGCCGAAGAGGCTGCGTGCGCAGTCACGTATACCGACTCTTCTGAAGCACACTCCCTTTTCGTCTCCATTAAGGCGCTCGGCCTAGCCCCATTAGATGTGGTGTATCTAATGGATGGAGAACTGGGCGGGAATGACTCAGAGATTGAGCAACGAATTGTCGCTTATGTCCAGAAGCAGACGCCGTCCGCCACGAAGATCTCCTTAACATTTGCATCCTCGACCGGTGACCTCCCACCGCAGTTGGCCGAAGTACTCGAGGTGGCAAGAACCATCCGACGGTTCATCACTGGTGCGCGCGCTTTGGAAGCACGGGATGTCGTGCCCCCGGAGCAGGCAATCGTTGATGCCACATTGCCCATAGATACAACCCTGATCGACCGAGCCACCACCACGCGTGTTACCTTCATAAACACGAAAAAAGAATTGAGTGATCTGCTGCCCGAACAACCAACCGCTCCACTCAATAATCCTCAAGCTGTATGTGAAGCCTTGAGAGGACTCGCTGCCTATGGCCTCATGGGTGCCATTCCATCAAACCTAACCGAGAATAGCGACGCCGTAACCAAACAATTGCATGCGCAGGCACGCGCCGTCTTGAATGAGGCACAAACACGTCAGACGCGTGCTCAAGCGATACCGGCATCGATTCAAACCACTGCTCAGGCGGTCGCGGTGTTCAAAGCTGTTTTTGGGGAGGATTTTCGAACGCTCCCGTCATTTACTCCTGGCAATGGGAAAGATCTGACTCAAACGTTCGCCAAATCGACTGCCTGGCAAGGTGGCGATCCTCTAACCTCGATCACATGGTTCCAACGCATCGCTCGTGTGCGGGATGGTGCTGCTCGCCTTGATAGCACCATGCAATATGCGGAAGCGCTGAATGGGCCCTTGCTGAATTTTCAGATCGGTCAGCTGCCCGATTTGAAAAATGAACAGTGGGTGGCCTTGGAAAATCCTCCGCCAGGCAATCGCCTCTCCCTCGCCTGCCTCACTACCGTGAAGGACTTTACCAAGCCCATTGCAGGCTTGTTGGTTGAGGAGTGGGTCGAGTCAGTCCCTAATAAAGAAGAAGTGACGGGTCTCACGTTTCATTACGATGCGCCGCAGCCACGGGCACCCCAAGCGCTCTTACTCGCCGTGGCGCCGAAAGGTGTGGACAAGTGGGATGCCACAACGCTCGAGAACACGTTACGCGAAACGTTGGAACTGGCGAAACTGCGCGCCGTCGATCTCACAGCATTGGGAGAGCTGGAGCAATATCTGCCGGTGATGTATGTGGACAGAACTAAGATACCGGACGAAGCCCGTTTGCCACTGGAGAAAGGGAATCGGTAACACACCATATGGACACGCCCGTCTGGACACGCCTGGAACCCTATGCGCGAGCCCGTAACCTTGAGTATGGGTTGAACGCCGAAGTCCACGATCCTCTGTGGCTGTTGGCGCGGCAGTGGCAATTGCTCGAATTCTGGGGAGAAGATGCAGGCTCTCCCATCTGGGCCGAACTGACAGCACACTGCGCACCTATTGCACGCTATCATCTTCGACCACAAGGGGTGCCACTCTCGACAATCCAGCTTGAAGGTGAACCACTTAATGGATCGGTCCCACTGGAAGCCTTAGTCGAGCGGGAACCTGTGCGTGAACCGGATGGCTCCTTTCCCCCACTTCGTCAGGCAGCGGAAGCCGGACTACAGTTTCTCCGGATTCTGAGCGCCACTGGAGCTGGGGCACTTCGGGGAAAAGCCATCGCCGACTTTCCGCTCAAGAATCCACTCGCGCAGGTTTCCAAGCAGGAGCAGGAAAAGGAGAAACAACGCTTAGGTTCGGATACGGTGCGTTTTATAGAAATCATGAGCGGGCGAGTTCCAGATGGTAAGCTGCTGCGGACTGGTATCCAGTCGTGGGCTGGAGTTCCTGCACAACATCAAGCTGCTGTCGACAAGGCGATCCAAAGATGGACGTCATGGTACGACACACTCTTTTATGATGCAAAAGACTCCTCATGGGTTCCACCACGACTGGAGTACCAAGCGCTCATTTCTGCTTCAACCCCGAAAGGCGAGGTCGTCCTCAATGCGACCGAATATGCGGACGGTCACTTGGATTGGTATTCATTCGATGCCGTGGCCGGCGCGTCGTTGGGCGCCCCACCTCTTGACCGTCCCACTCGTGAAAAGAATACCATCTCATCGAGTGTGATCCCGACGCCGGTCAGGTTTCCCGGCATGCCGGTCTCGCGCTACTGGGAGTTTGAAGATGCCAAAGTGGATTTTGGCGCAATCGCCGCCGGCGAGCAACAGTTGGCGCACCTACTCTTGATCGACTTCGGACTGATCTCTGGGGATGATTGGTTCATCATTCCCGTGACGCTACCCGTCGGAACACTCTGCCATATTGACACTCTCACAGTATCGGACACGTTTGGCGTATCCACATCGATCGAGTCCACGCGAGCACTTGATAGAAAGCTCAAGGATACAGATCCGTCGTCACCCTTGTTACCGTGGGACCTGTTTCATCTCTCCGGCGACGAATCGAAGACGGACGCCCTCTTTCTCCCGCCGACCTTGGGAAGGAGTCTTCAGGGAAAAGCCCTGGAGGAAGTGCTGTTTATGCGGGACGAGATGGCGAACATGGTGTGGGCGGTGGAGCGAACCATCGAAAGTACCCTTGGCCGTCCGCTTAATCAGTCAGAGGCCTACTTCCGTTCACCCGACAGAGAAAAGGCTCCTCCAGTGGTTGGGCCTAACGCGAATCTCACCAGGCTATATAAACTGGCCTCCGAAGTTCCTTCCCACTGGGTGCCGATGCTGCCGGTTCCAATCCAACCAGGTCGTGCCGATCGCCTCGGATTCACAACTGGACGACAACCACAGGGAACAATCATGACACAGCTCCGGACTGTCAACCAATCAGGCAAGCCTTTGTTTGGTGAGGAAGTGCTTCGCGAGGGAGTCCGTATCTCGCGCGCCTATCAGTACACGCGCTGGACAAACGGCCAAACCTATCTCTGGGTTGGACGGCGCAATGAAGTCGGTCGGGGTGAGGGATCGAGCGGATTGCTCTTTGATCAACTAGTAGTTCCCTTAAAACCAGACAACCAGGGCCCTGCCTGAGGGGACACTGACATTCGGCAATGCGAACACGGCCGATGAGTGCGTAACACCGACACCATATTCTCGCATAGCGAAGGAGTCGCCAAATGACTGACAAATGGTACATCTCAGGCCCGCTGGGAATTGGAGAACCCGAACCTACCGCTCCCTTGGTGGTTTCCGGAGAAATTTCTTTGATGTCACCCGACAGCGGGATTCATAGTTTACGATTTAAGAGAACAGACGAAGAGCACCGAGTGCATGAATGGGCCTTGTGGCATATGAATCAAAAGTATCGAAGGAATGCCTTAGAGATCTGGGAATATAGAACAGATAGCAGTGGGAAAAGTTCTGGTGGAAATCCTGCCGACGGCGCAATGTGTACGCCTCGGCTTGTTATTTTGGAGGGGGGCAACGTCGGGGTTGGGACCACGACGCCAAGCGCCGGACTGGAAATTGACAAGGGGACAACGAATGACGTGGCGTTAGTATTGAACTCCTCGGGGCCTGGCTGGGGATCTGGAATGAAATTGATCAATAAAGCGGCACCTGGTGGAAAGAACTACGGGATCTATTCTGGATATGGCAGGTTACACTTCACCGACATCGATATAGGTGCGGATCGGTTGGTCGTTGCGGCCTCTGGGAATATCGGCATAGGCACTAACGAACCGAAAGCCAGTCTTGAGATCTACAAAGACAATACAAATGATACGGCGCTGTTGCTGAATACCTCGGGCGATGGCTGGGGGGCAGGGATTCAATTTCTGAATAGGTCAGCGCGTTCCAAACCTTATGGCCTGTACGCTGGTAAAGATGGGCGATTCCATGTTTCAGATGAAAATGCTGGTGTAGATCGACTAATCATCGATCAAACGGGATGGCTAACCGTGGATGCCGGTGGAAGTGCAGGAATCAAAACTCGTCATCTGGAAGGCAAGCATTTTCAGAACGAGACTGACGATGCGCTTTATTTAAACTGGCGATCAGGCAAAGATGTTCACATAGGCGAAGCGACGAGACCAAGCAATCTGTGGGTGAACGGGGACTTATCGGTGAACGGGGACTTATCGGTAGGTCGTCACAGGAAAATCTACTCTGCAGAGCGACTGCACATCGCTGGTGAGGAAAGTTTGTACTTGCTTAACAAAAAGGGCGTTATTGTGAGTCGCGAATCGGGGGGCACCGGGAATCTAGAAATTGAGGGAGCGTTGATCACCCATCCGATAAGCAACGAAGAAGCTAAGAAAATATTGGCAGGTAAGCCTGATGGCACAGCGATAGTTGCCTCGGCCGGAGGGGACCGAGAATCAAGAGTAGACTTCTATTATAAGTACAAGGGTGAAGTTCATGTAGCAAAGCTTTCTGGTGGCCGTGCATAAACTGGTCATCACCGCCATGACTTTCGAGTGAGGCAACTGGCCATGGAGAAAGCCCCGCATGAAAGGAATCACCAGAACTCATCTTTATGTGTAACAACAACCAGTATCACCCATTGCTAGGTGATCACTATCCCAATTTCAAAGCGAGGAACCACTTATGCGAGGACAATTGCTCCGGCGGTTAGAAGAGTTAAAAAGCGAATTTGCCGAAGGACGAAAACGAGCGTCGGAGTTAGAGCAGCAGCAGGTGACGCTTCACCAAACTCTGTTGCGCATCAGCGGCGCGATTCAGGTATTGGAAGAGGAGCTCAAAGTCCAGACCCAGGATGCTGCACTCAACAATGGGACGTCGGTCGGTGACACCTCTAAGGCGGAGCTGAGCCAGATGAATGGTTCTCATGAGCGCGTCGCCTCGTAGGACTCCATCTGCATGTTTTCCCATTCGTCGTAGCTTGGTGAGCACCGCCCGTGGGGGACAGTTGAGTTTCGAAGAATTGATACGGGATCATTCCGATAGTACCCGGCCGCGCCGATTTCACAGGAGCATACGATGCCTAGCCAACGAGCCACTCAGTTAGCCAAAGACATTTTAGATGATCTCCGCGGAGCGGCATATTACGTCGATCCAAAAATTCTCGGTGGGCTGCTGAAAGGAACACAGAGCACCGAAGCAGACGGCGAGCGCAGGGCCGGCGAAGTACTACGGTATCTACTTCAAAAATACGCTCCGCATCGTCCGACCGAGAAAGACATTGATGAGCTGGCTGGGATACTAGAAACCTCAGGCTCACTTTAGACTATACCCTTTCCCGAACGGGTGCACGCGCACTAAGTCCAGCGACCGGTTGCGGCTGTACGCAACCCGCCCAATTTGAGCTCTCCATGCGTAATGAACACGACCCCCGCCCTACCGTTGGAGTGTTTCTAGCTTCGGGGCAGGAGTTTTTTGCTGTAAGAAGCCGATTCGAGCAAATGATCGATCGACTAACCCAGCTCCCTAATATTGCCCGGTCTTACAAACTCACCCCAGTCCACTGGCAACAAGGGGGTGGCGAGACCCAGGAAAACACTCTTCAGAAACAAATTGAATCCTCGGTTCGCTTCGAGGAAGTTCCCATTCTCCTCATTCTGATAGGCAGCTACATTGGGGCAGGCACTCGTGAAGAATATGAAACTGCCGTGTCTTTGCGGAGAGAACATGGTGTCTGGCCAAAGATACTCGTACTATTCAAGTGTCACGAAAACGGCGTCACACTGTTGGGCAACGAGGATGTACAAGCCTTTCACAGGCAGGTGATCAGCGATGGCCTGACCGTGCCGGTTCATTTTCGCAACGAAGCAGAGCTTGAGGAACGAGTGGCTGACAGACTGCAAGACCTCTTACCTAGGGTGCCCAAGACAGATCCTAGCAGAGGCGAACGCCTGCGCAGGTCGTTTTTTAATTGTGCCATCACGGGGATCGCGATATCCACCGTGGCCATCTTCATGTCATCCACAATGGCATTTCCTGAGAATAACGTGAGTGAAATGCGAGTCCTTACAATTCTTGCGGCGCCACCGGTTCTGTTCGTCATTGGCGGATTTACCCTGTGGCTCTTTCACCAGCTGATCCAAGAGTTCCAACGCGCTTGGAATTCGATCAGCTACTCAGACGAACACGTGTTTGAAATATTCCGGCTTGTCTTCCCGCCTCCGATTATTCCTCAGCCTCTCAGAAAGCGCTTTGCTGATTCGCCCCTTGCAACCATGCCCACCTTCGTCTTGCTCATATTAATATTTGGTGCGCCGCTGGCCGCACAATTCGACTGCATATTTAAAGAAATCCTTCAATGGGACTACGTGATTGATCCACACATCTTGCTCGAAGACCCGACATCTGCCCAGTCATCAAAACAGGCACCTGCCCACAGCCGGTACGTTGAACGCGGGCCCATCAAATGGCCCTATCAACTTAGCAATCAGGAAGTTGTCCAGCAATACAGGGCAAACTCTTCGACGATCTACGTCTACGCCGTGGGACAATTCGGCACCCCAAATTCGGACCCCCAACAACCTTTTCGCAGAAACATTGGGCCACAGGTGTTCCTGCCCTGGCAACCGCTCGTATATGCTGGAATGTTGACGATCCATACTGCCATCACCATCTGGCTACTCCTGTTGTTGGTCAAATTGGCGAAATCGGTTCGGAGTATGGCTGACCCAAAACCCGAAAAGTAGGCCAGCGGGAACTTGAGGAAACGGCCTGCGGCGTGGTCTTCTTCACCCAGAAGGAGGATACAACGATGGGACGACGACAGGGGCATACCGAAGAGCAAATCCTGGCCACCTTACGGCACGTGGAGAGTGGAACAAACCTCGCGGAGATCTGCCGCGAGGTGGGCATCAGCGAGCAGACGTTCTATGTGTGGAAGCGGAAGTATGCCGGACTCGTGACTTCTCCCCGGCAAACGACGGCACTCTAAAACGAGAGTAGGATGGCAGCTTCGACGGTCCTCGACGAAAGGAGTGGATCGATGAAGCGGTCAAAGTTCTCGGAAGAACATATCGTCTATGCTATTCGGCAGGCCGAGATTGGAACCCCGGTTGAAGATGTCTATCGGCAACTCGGGATTACAGAGCAATCCTTCTACGCCTCGGAGAAAAAGTGCGCGCACCTAGGCGTGAGCGAACTCCGTCGGCTGCGGTAGGTCGAAGAATACCCGGCTCAAACGGCTCGTGGCGAACCTCTCGCTCGACCAAAACAAGCTGTCTGAGGCCTTGCGAAAAAACCCACGGTGAAGAAGCTTACTATATCGATCAGCACTTCCTATCTTGGGAAAAACACTTGACTACAAACAACGTGATTGCATGACTCGAGCATTGCTAGTGCTCACTTGAGCAATGCAGCATTTTAAAAACTTTATGCAGACTTTTAGGTGGATGGCTGCTGTGTTCGGCGGCTTTGCTTTACTTCAATTATCATTCTACGCTGGAAATGCTTTTGGCGTCTGGGGGATAGTTATTGGTTTGATAATTACGCTCGCATGGGGCGGTTTTTGGCAGCCCTCGTATCACTATCATGAACACAAAGAGAAGCAAGACTACAATAACCGTTTGGCAGAGGAGCTTATGCAAAACCTCCGCACTGGGGAAAAGTGCGAACCATTTTGCATTTATCTTCGCTCATTTAGGAGCGAAAATTTATACAACCTCCCTGGCAGTCAAGCAGGTAATCCGCTTGAATTTGAGAGATGGCTAGAAAGATGCCTGTCGCCGCTTCTCACGGTCTGTCTGGGCGATAATAATCCAACGCTGGGGGCTGCTCGTATCAAAACTTCAGATGCAACTTGGGAAAAAGACGTCCACCTTCTAATGACCAACTGTAGGTTCATTCTTATTCTTCCGGGAGATTCAGACGGTATCGTAAAAGAGGTACAAAGTATTCTTTCAACGACCTTATTTGCTCAGAAAGCAATCTTCCTGATGCCTCCAGGAGAACCATATGGAGCAAACGTTTTCAAAAGCATGCGTTGGCTGGCTTTGATGATAACATACGAAGACCTGGGGCTATCTCTTCCCCGCTACACTCCATACGGCACAGTATTCAATCATCTGGGATTTGGATTTTTCTCAATTTTCCCAGGTGCCCCTCACAAGCTAAACGCTGCGGCGATCGAGTCTCTTGTAACAGCCTATCCCCAATTACTCAATCTCCGTAACAGGGCTGATTGTGATATTGGTGCTATCGCGGAGAAATGGCATGGAGTGATGGATTTGCACTCACAGGGCTACAACAAGCTGGCCGGTGGAGGCTAGCGACATTTACCAAAATTATTTCCGTACCCTGATTCAAACGGTACAACTTTGGCAAGGTGGTGGTGTAAGCCCCCGTAATCGAGGCAGTCATAGGGAAAACGTTCTGGCACTTGACGTTGTGACGCCTCCCCCAGAAAACGACGGCAAGGTAAAACCAGTATAGGCTGGCGGATTGAGCGGTCCGTGGCGAAGGGACATACTCTAGAGGTCTCTACGCGCGAGGCATGGTTCCCCCGGTCAATTTAGAAGCTGATGTCAATTTGCATAACGGAGGTCATCGCTCACCCAGAGTGGCTTAGCAAAATGAGCAAGGTTCCCGAGAGGCGCGACGGCCACTGTGGCTATCGCCCAATATGCCAGCTCGCCATCTGAACGCCTTCGGCAGGAGCACTATTGAAACAGCTCAAAAGTACTAGCCCTCCGAACGCATATCCCACAAGTCTCGATACAACATTTCATCTCGTAAGCGGTTAAAGAGCTCTCGGTGTATCTGTTTTCTGACTATACCAATCCCCCCAGTCCCGTATTCGCACGACAATTCATCCTTTCAATCCAGCAAATCAATAATTCCAATCTTCCGTGTGATTCCCATGTCTGTTTTACGCATACCTTCCATTCCCCTACCACGGTTTTTTGCTCGAAAAATCAAGCCGGTAAGAATCGCTCACCAAGTTCTACCACGACGCAGCGTATAAAGCGTTGTCGTGGGTTTTCGCGCAGTTACGTAGTCGCTCGTACGCCTCTGTTTGCCTCCGTCTACCCTCGTGTGTCTGTTTTCGACGTCGCAGGTTGAGGATCAAGCCCCCAATTCGAGCCCACGGGATCCCCCTCACCAACGCCAGTTCTGCAACGGAATTGGCGCGGAATGCGGAGTCTATACCCCCTCGGTCGCCTGCATCTTTTCTGAGAACGGGCCAACGCGGAATCACTCTGCAACGGCCACCAACAGAAAAGGAGACGACCATGGACAATGCAGCCACCCCCCCGACAGACCCCCTCGAGCCGGCCGACGGAGACGATGCATCCTGCGGAGCGGCCCCCGCCGCACCGAACCCCGGCGGCCACTGAAATTCCCCCACTTGTGGCCACCCCAAATTCCCCCACCCATAGCCAGGTGTAGACATCTCTGAGTGGGATGTCTGACGGCGGGACGTTAGGCTCCTCCCCACACATTAGGAGGGAGGAAGGAGTGAACGTCTTGAAGTCTCATCTGCGGATCACGATCGAAACGCTGCTGACAAGCGGCACCAGCCAGCACGAGATTGCGCGGCGCACGGGCGTCGATCGCAAGACCATCCGCCGGTATGCGGCGTTGGCAAATTCCTCCGGGGTGGCCACCGGCTCGGCCAGCGCCGAGTCCCCCCCGCGCTCGGCGGCCACGTCGGCCTGTGCCCCCCACCAGGCGTGGATTGAGACGCAGGTGGGGCTCGGGCGCAATGCGGTCAGCATCTATCAAGACCTGGTCGACCAGCACGGGTTTACCCACCGCTACAACTCGGTCAAGCGCTTCGTCGCTGGCCTGAAGGCACGGGCTCCGGAGCGGTTCGACGTGCTGGAGTTCCTGCCGGGGGAGGAGGCACAGGTCGATTACGGCCAGGGCGCACGCACGCGCACCTCGACCGGGACCTACAAGCGACCGTACTTGTTCGTCATGACGCTCAAGTATTCGGGCAAGAGTTTCCGCACGGTCGTCTGGAAGACCGATCAGCAGATCTGGGCGCAGTTGCACGAGGAGGCCTGGCGCACATTTGGGGGCTGCCCGCAGTACGTCGTGCTCGACAACTTGAAGGAGGGGGTGCTCCGGCCCAACCTCTACGCCCCGGAGTTGAATCCAGTGTACAGCGCATTGCTCGCCCATTACGGGGTGGTCGCCGATCCCTGCCGGGTCGGGGACCCGAATCGCAAAGGCACCGTCGAGCGCGCCATCCAACACACGCAGACCACGGCGCTGAAAGGCCGCACGTTCGAGTCGCTCGACGCGCAGAACGCGTGGCTGGCGCAGTGGGAGGAGCGCTGGGCGGCCCTGCGCATTCACGGGCGTAAGAAGCGCCAAGTGCTGGAGCTATTCCGTGAGGAACAGCCCCAGTTGCGGCCGTTGCCGCCCACGGGATTCCCGCTCTTCACCCAGGGGGTGCGGACCGTGGACGACGCCGGGTTGGTGCAAGTCGAAGGCGCGTATTACGCGGCGCTGCCCGCGGCCCCGCGCAGCACCGTCACCGTTCGGCTCTATGCGCACGAGATCGAGATCCGCGATGCGGCGGGCGGCGTGCTCCGCCGCCACGAGAAAGCCCCCCGCAAGGGGCAATTCGTGCTCGCGGACACGGACCGTCTCTTTAACCCCTCGCGCGACACGGCCCGGGTCCTCGCCAAAGTCGAGCAGATCGGCCCGCGCACCGCCGCCCTCGCGCGCGAGCTGTTCGCACGCCTCGGCCGCCCGGGTCAGCGTGCCATCTATGGGGTGGCCAATCTCACCCGCACGTACGCGTGCGCGGACATCGAAGCCGTCTGCGCCCGGCTGCTCGACGCATCCTGCGTCTCCTACGCCGCCCTCAAGCGGGCCTTGCAACGTCAGGCTGAGGTCCGTCGCACCCCACCCGCCGATCTGACGCAATCGGGCGCCTCTATCCGCGCCCTCCGGGAGTATCAATCGTTTTGGGACGCGCACACTCACACGCACTCACAGGAGAACACTGATGACCATGTCTGCCACTGAGCTTGACCGGGCGCTCCGTGCCCTGCGTCTCTCGGGCATGAGCGCCACGCTGCAGGCGCGCGCCCTTGCCGTCGCCAGTCACGAAATGGATTTTATCGAGGCCTTCTCATGGCTCGTGCAAGACGAGCTCGACCGCCGGCGCTCGCGCCTCCTCGAGCGCCGCTATGCTCTCTCCGGTCTGCCGGAGCGCAAAGACCTCTCCAGTTTTGATTGGAGCTACAATCCCCGATTGCCCAAGCGCGACGTCCTCGAGCTGGCCACCCTCCAGTTCCTCGACGCCAAAGAGAACGTGCTGCTGCTGGGTCCACCTGGCACCGGCAAGAGTCACGTGGCCAAGGCCCTGGCGCTCCTGGCCGTCGGCCGCGGCTATAAGGTCCTCTACCGCGAAGCGCATCACCTGATCGAAGATCTCCACGAAGCGCGCGAACTCGGGGAGCTGCGCAAATACCGCGCGCAGCTCAAGGCGGCGGATCTCCTCCTCATCGACGATCTGTTCCTGCGGAAACTCCCCGCGCAGGCGGGCGAGGAGTTGGCCGACGTGCTCATGAGTCGCTACGAGAAAGGGGCCACGATGCTGACCTCCAATCGTCCGGTTGAGGATTGGGCCACCCTCCTGGGCGATGTGGTGGTCGTCACCCCGTTGCTGGACCGGCTGATGCATCACGGACACCTGCTCAAATTTGAAGGCAAGAGCTGGAGGTTGAAGGAGGCCGCCGCGCGCGTTGCCAAGCGCGGCTCAACCAATTAAACTGCGCGCGTCCCGCCGGGATGGGTGGAGGAATTTGACCCGGCCACAGATGGGGGAGTTTGAGGTGGCCGCCGGGGCACCGAACGCCCCATCCGCCTCGAAGGCCTCCTCTCGCAAGAAATCCCGGGCCAGCAAGAAGGCCGGGCAGACGACACCCAAGATCGACCTCGCGCAGTTCGCCCAGCAGCAACTGGAGCGCGAGGAGACCTGCTTGGCCAAGGGCGAAGGGAAACGCTCGACCGTCGACACCTGGCACACACACCTCAAGGTGCTGCCGGACTGGCTGAAGGCCATGCCGCTCGAGGCCATTACGTCAAAGGACTGCAAGACCTACTTCGACGAACTCCAGAAGAAGGAGCTGGCCTCATCGACGATCACCGTACGGAAGAAATTTCTCGGGACGCTTCTGCAGCGGGCGCACCAGGAGGGCAAGATTGACTACAATCCTTGTGCCGAGCTGCTGCGGACGGAACACAAGCCGCGGGGAGGCACGGGTCCGAGGGAGATCACCGAGGCCGACATCCTGTCCGCCGATCAGCTGGTGCGTGTTTTTGTCGTGGCCGCCTGTGTCGTACCCCCGCTCTTTTTCGTGGTAATGGCCGTGATCCTGCTGACGGGATTGCTCAACGGGGAGGCCCGAGCCCTGCAGCTTGGCGATCTTCAGTTGGATCATATCTGTGGCGGGGTTCGCCGTCCGCGCATCTGGGTGCGCCGGATTGAGCATGGGGGCACCTTGAGTCTGGCCGGGTGGGAAGAGCGCTATGTCGACGTCCCCCCGCTGCTGGAGGCGATCTTGCGTTGGTGGATCGACACGCGAGGCATCACCGATCCGGCGGCCTGGCTATTTCCGGGCCCCTTGCCGCGGGCAGGCAGCAAACGTGCGGAGCAGCTGACGGAGCGGCGGCCTGACTGGTGCGTGGCCCGTGAAACCGTCGACGCGAATTGGCGGAGAATTCGAGACCGTGTATTGCCGGGATCCCGGCTCACCCTGTCCGACTTGCGCCATACCTTTTGCGCGCTCTCTCTCCTCTTGGGCGAAGCCCTGCTCTATGTCTCCTTGCACGTGGGTCATCGATCGGTCAAATACACGCGCCGGGTCTATAACCGTTTTATCGAGATCGCCAGGCAACACACGCCGACGCCACCCTCAACACAGTAGCCCATATGCCTGCGCGGCCCGTTCAAGGGCCGCGCAGGCCGCTACCTCGAAGAAACCGCCTGCGCCAGTCATGAGCCGATTCGTCCACCAAGACCCATCGAGTGCGCTCCCAGTCTCCCTGTATCACTTCTACCGTCACCCTCGTTCGTGTCCACTTCTAGGCAACTAACTGGGAGGTCACTGAGCCATTCCGCCCCCAGACTCGCGATAAACGTCACCTCCGCAGCCTTCAGTAGACCGTGTCGGTCCTCATACTCTATCCAGCATTCATCACTCCGCCATCGCGCACCTCTGAACGCCATGCGCATCACGCCGGTACTTCAGCTGACGTCCTCCCTACAGCCGCGTCAGCACCCCGCCCCGGGTGGCGCTCTTTGGCTCGCCCCGGGAGCCTTTTCTCTCCTTACAGTTCAGCATGAGGCAAAGGAAAGGAGGAGCCAACCGCGTAGGACATGGGAACTCATCACCAAGGAGGAAGCCATGTCACGCAAGACGAAACAAGTGGAGCAGGCTGCCCATCACGCCCAGGAACACTCGCTCACCGATGACCTGTCCCTGCTCACCGTGGCCGATGTCGCGGCCTTGCTCGCGGTGCCCAAGAGCACGGTGTATCGCCTGGTTCGCCGACGACAATTGGAGTCCGTCCGGCTCGGGCGGTACTTCCGGTTTCAACGATCCGCTGTACGGGCCTGTATCAACAACCAACAGGAGGTGCCTGAATGATTAAGAAGGATGATCACCCCACTCATCCCTGGATTTGCGACATCCGGGGACAGGGTGTCCACTACCATCGCCGGTTTGCAACGCAGAACAAGGCCAGGGCCTTTGAGAGGCAGATCCACGGAAGCCGTCAGGGATCCAACCAAGGGACCACCACGGCATCTTCGGGGGCCCAGACGTTCGAGGAGTTTGTGCGTGCCCGCATTGCAGAGGAGTCCGCCTCAAGCACGCTTCGTCCCAGCACCGTGACTGGATGGGAGAGCAAGCTCAAGAATATGCCGAAGTGGCTCCGGTGCAAGCAGCTGCATCGGATCACCGTGCGCGATTGCGTTCGCTACTTGCAGTCGTTACTCACCTAACAACGGAGGAATCATCATGGCACAGAGTCACAAGTCAAAGAAGAAAACCAAAAAGCGGCTGGCGAAGGGGACCGTCAGTCAGAAATGGGGCTTGCTCAAGGGGATGCTGGGACGGGCGGTGCTGCTCGGAAAGATTTCCGTCAATCCGACCGCCACCCTCTCTCCCAACGGCGGCCGCCGGGCACGGGTCCCCGCGGGGTCCTTGCAGGAAAACCAGACGATGAGCCACGAGGAGTTGATGCTCCTCGTGACCTTCGCCCTGCGGGAAATCGTGCTGTGGGCCGCTGTCCTGTTCGCCCTCATGGGCTTGGCCGGCCTTCGGCTCGGCGAGGCTCGCGCTCTGCAATTGAGCGATCTGGAACTCGATCACCGGCATCCGACGAAAGGACATGCACCACGCATTCATGTCCAGCGCACGGAGCGGCAGGGCGTCTTAGGACCACCGAAGCATAGAAGGCCGCGCTACGTCGCCGTGGATCCGCTCTTAGAACGCATCCTCCGGGACTACATCGCCACGCTGTCGGGCACGATTTGGCTCTTTCCCGGCCGAGGCCCCAGAAAAACGGGCAAGGTACGCACGAATCGTGATCGCAGTGGCGTGGCACCGGAACTCGGATGGTGTATCTCGGAGCGGGCCGTCCGTACCCAGTGGCTCAACCTGCTCAACGCCACCGAGTTCGGGCGGCAGCTGAGTCCCAAATCACTCCGCCATGCCTTTTGCACGATTGCCTTGACTCGAGGTGAAGCGCTCGAGTGGGTATCGCGTGAAATGGGGCACCGTGACGTGATCGTGACGCAGCAGGTGTATGGACGGTGGGCCCAGCCCCGGGGCTTGGGAAAGCTGGCCGACTGGCTCGCGACTCAGTGCCTGCCCACACAATCCTTCTTTGGGGATCCTCAGGCCGAGGCTCTCCTCGCCCAACACGGCCTGTAATAGCGTGGTCCGACGGACGACGCTACCCTCGCCCGCACGCCAGCTTTCACGCGTGCGGGCGACGTGTCCGGTCAAGCTGGTTGCTCGTGAGTCATTTCTCTCGTCCCTCTGGGCGGTGATCCTCGGGCTTTCCGGCCTGACGCGGTGGCTCCCCCCATATTGTCTCCGGCATACCTATGCCCGTGTCCTGATCAGTCTTAACGTATCCATCACGTTTGTGTTGCAACAGCTCGGCCACTATACAGATGAGGTCACGCGAATTACCTATTTTGAGTGGTTGCCGGACGCGGCCACGTCAAACCTCAAGCCACTCCGCCTGAGAAGTTAGTGACTTTGGACAGGACTGGGGCGGATTAGATCCGAAAACACCGAGTGCTCCGCGTTGTCCCGCCACAGAGCCCGGCGCGTATTATGCGCCGGGAGGCCACGGCCGGCACCGCGATGAGGGCGCCTGGCGGGCGCCCATCGCGGGACGGTCGGGTCCCGGTGCAAGCCCTGCTCTAGGGACCGTCGTGACCTGCCCCCCTTAAACGAGTCCAGATCCTATGTTAGGGTCGGGCCGAAGGGAGGGCCGTATGCCACGTCTCCGTCACACCGTCGAACAAATTCTCGCCAAGCTACGGGAAGCCGAAGTCGCGTTGAGTAAGGGCCAAGCCGTGGCGCAGGTCTGCCGTGGGCTCAGCATTACCGAACAAACCTATTATCGCTGGCGCAACGAATACGGTGGGCTCAAGGTTGATCAAGCGAAGCGCCTCAAGGAACTGGAGCGCGAGAACAGCCGGTTGAAACGCGCGGTGGCTGAACTCACGGTTGATAAACTGATTTTGCGAGAAGCTGCCGAGGGAAACTTCTAAGCCCAGCTCGCCGACGGCAGACCGTGGAACACTGCTGTGCGACGCTGGGCCTTGCCGAACGCCGAGTCTGTCGAGTCCTGGGCCAGCCCCGTTCGACGCAACGCTATCAGCGAGAGTTGCCCGATGGTGAGGTCCCACTGACGGCCGCCATCATCAAGCTGGCCAGTCAGTATGGCCGCTATGGGTATCGACAGGTCACGGGGTTGCTGCGGAATGAGGGCTGGCGGGTCAATCACAAACGGGTGGAACGCATCTGGCGGCGCGAAGGCTTGAAGGTCCCAAAGAAACAACCGCCGCGTCGGCGGCTCTGGCTGACCGATGGCTCGTGTATCCGGTTGCGAGCGGAACATTCGAATCATGTGTGGGCGTACGATTTCATGGCGACACGGACCGAAGATGGGCGACCGGTGAAGCTCCTGACCATTGTGGACGAATACACGCGGGAATGCTTGGCCATCGACGTCGAACGACGGCTGCGATCTGACGACGTGCTCTATCGGTTGGCCGAACTCTTTGTCCAACGAGGAGTGCCAGCGCATATTCGGTCGGATAATGGGCCTGAATTTGCGGCTGCCGCAGTCCGATCGTGGCTCAGCCGGGTCGGTGTGCAGACGCTCTTCATCACCCCAGGTAGTCCCTGGGAGAACGGCTATATCGAGAGTTTTAATGGGAAACTGCGGGATGAACTGTTGGATCGGGAACTGTTTGATACACTCTGGGAGGTGAAGGTGCTCGTGGAACGCTGGCGGCAGACCTATAACCGAGTTCGGCCCCACAGTGCACTCGGCTATCGTCCGCCAGCACCGGAAGCGATCGCGTCGCGTTGTGCGTGACTCACCTTCACGCTGGTACAACTACAGGGGGCAGGTCAGCGGTAGCGTCGGTGGACGCTCGAGGTCTGGTTCCCCTCTAGGCACGACCGGAGCCAACGAGCCATTAGTCAACTGCACCGCCGAGCGCGCGGCAATGGTATCAGCAAGGGCATCGAGTGAAGGTGCTTCGTTAGCGGGGTCCATTATTCGATCCTCCACAATAGGGTTATCCCACGTGACGCAGAATATTCTATTGTCCCCACACTCGCATGTTTTTTGTGGGTGCAACAATAGGATTCACTGCGAGTTTTACCAAGCTAGTCATACGCGACACCGATGCTGCACCTCGAGGTAAAGGTGACTGGCTGCTTTTACTATTGGTGATGACGTAGAATCTCCCCAAAAGACTCCCAAACAGCACTTCCTGGAAGGCATTTCCTGTGCCACACGAGAAATTCAGCGTAATAGCCTGCCTCTCGATGGGTTCTCTGAGCGCATCAATCGCTGCTTTTCGGCGCTTCTGACCGACAGTCGGCATGTGGTTGAAGTGAGCAATCCAGGAATCTTAACTCCCACTTATCGAGTCCTCCTTGCTTGGCGCGGCGTGAGACATGCCTACAATCATTCATTGGTGCTTCATATCGACGTTGTGTGAGCAGCATGCTCGCCTCGGTGGATTCACGGCACCCTATACCATCTCCCGCTTATTGACTTCGCTTAAGATGACGACCGACGCCGCAAAGAAGCCCGCAGCGCCGCATGACAAGTTCGTCGACATCCTCTCGCAGACTAAGGAAGGAAACCGTGAGCCTTGTGAACGAGGCCGTCGATTATGGCTTCACCTGTTGCGTTCTCATGAATAACAACCGAGCGGAAGGCAATGCACCTCTCACCGTCCAGATTTTGGTCAACCGACTTCAGCGTCAGACAGCCGAGTAAGTCCGCCGTCTGATGGTCTGCGGTTTTGCGATGACGATTACGACCACCCTCTGAACCAGTCAGTCCGTTCATGTGCTACATATCGCTGAATCATTTTTGTATCATAGACTAAGGCCCTCTCCGTCCAGTATCTCTTCCGATACAGTCTGTATCTGTTTGGATTTCACCAAACCTTCGCAGTCCTCATCTGTCTTCATCCTTGCCGGTTGCCACTGATTAGCTGAGCGCGACAAGCGCACTCTGATTGCATAGTTCACAGCCACGTAATTCACCTGCCTGCAGACTCCTGCGGACATGTGCAGACCTCTGCGGCAATGTGCGGAATTCCCATTCCCGCGCGTCATGGGTAAGGTCTGGCCCCGTGCGCGCTGAGACGAGAGGATTGTGATGAAACGACGACTGCTGTCGGTCAAAGAACTCGCAGATGAACTTGGCGTCCATGAGGACACGATCCGTCGCGCATACTGGAATGGAACGATTCCGGCCGAGCGGATCTGCAGACTTTTGCGCTTCGATCTGGAGATCGTGCGCAATGCGATGTTACGTCGAGCTGACAGTCTGATGGGACAGCGCAGCGCGCAAGGCGGCGCGCGAAGCCGACCCGCCCCCGACTGGGTAAGACGGGGGCGTCTATCGCACAAGCCCCAAGGAGGAAGAAATGACAGGTGACCTGCCCCCTATAAACCAGGTCGAGTCTGGAGTTAGGATTCCAGCCGACGGAAGGAGGGGGCATGGCACGGAAACGGTATACAGCAGCAGAGATCATTGGGCATCTGCGAACGATCGAAATTGAAACGGGCAAAGGCCTCGGGATCGCGGAGGCCTGTCGCAAGTTGAGTATCACCGAACAGACCTACTACCGGTGGAAGAAAGAGTACGGCGGCTTGCGCGTCGATCAGGCGAAGCGGCTGAGGGGGTTGGAGCAGGAAAATGCCCGACTGAAGCGGCTCGTGGCGGATCTCTCGCTGGACAATAGCATCCTCAAGGAGGTGGCTGCGGGAAACTTCTAAGCCCGGCCCGACGCCGAGAAGCGGTCCAGCATGTCCAGGACACGCTCTTGGTGTCAGAGCGCCGGGCCTGCCGGGTGGTGGGGCAATGTCGGGCCACGCAACAGTATGTGCCCATCCAAACGGATGACGAGGACCGACTGCGGACTCGGATCATTGCGCTGGCCCACGAGTATGGCCGCTACGGATATCGGCGGATCACCGCCCTGTTACGCCAGGAGGGATGGCAGGTGAATCACAAACGTGTAGAGCGGATCTGGCGGCAGGAAGGGTTGAAGGTGCCGCAGAAACAACCCAAACGAGGGCGGCTCTGGTTCGCCGATGGCTCCTGTATCCGACGACGGGCGGAGTATCCGAACCATGTCTGGTCATATGACTTCGTGATGGACCGCACCCAGGATGGACGGCCACTGAAACTGCTGACGGTCGTCGATGAATACACCCGCGAGTGTCTCGCGATTGCCATTCAGCGGCGACTCACGTCACAAGACGTCCAGGCAGTCTTGAGTGAGTTGTTTCTGCTCCGGGGCTGCCCGACGCATATTCGAAGTGACAACGGTCCAGAATTTATTGCTCGGATGCTTCGACAGTGGTACGAGCGGCTCGCCGTCGCGCCACTATTTATCGAGCCCGGTAGTCCGTGGGAGAACGGCTATGTGGAGTCCTTCAACGGGAAATTGCGGGATGAGGTGCTGAACGGAGAACTGTTTTACACGGTGCACGAGGCTCGGGTGATCGTGGAACGGTGGCGCCAACGCTACAACACGCAACGACCGCATAGTGCGCTGGGGTATCGGTCACCGGCCCCAGAGACCCGCATCTTTGCGCCGATCAGCTTGTCGGCGTGAACGAACTTGCATGGTGGCCTAACAACTGGGGGCAGGTCAGAGATTGCCATTGAGGGGCATGAAAGCCTTTGTCGGGCGTCAGATGGTGATACTCGATCGCGTGGTCTTGGCACCAGCCTACGAGGCGGTGTTGTGTTTCTATGGTCCCTTCATGCTCGTCACCTGTGTCAGAACTGACAACGACCAGGCGCCCTGGGCAGAATTGTTGACGAAACGTCGGATGATGGTGAACGGCATAGAGCATGGCCACTGAATCCTGTCCAAGCCCGAGGCTCAGGACGGTTACCGCCGGCTGGTCGGGCAGCGCGCAGAGATTGAGGGGCAGCTGGGCGAGTGAGGATCGGGATGTCATGGATGTCCTGGTTGTGGTTACGAGCGGTCGAACGGAAGGCACTTTTGCTTCACGTCGGCGAGATCGAAAGAACGAGCATAGGCGTCGGCGTCAGGGATACCGAGGCAGAAACGCTGCTGAGCATGATGTGAGAGCGCCCGGCGTAAATGCACTTCCCAGTTGGATTCATGTAAACGCACATGGCCGAGTTTCCGCCCGATCGCACAATAGTCCTGGCGGCTGAGTGGCCTCTTGCGCGGCCATTCATTCCACATCCAAACATTGGAAAACCTTTCGGCATAGATGGGATCAAGTTCGAGATAACGGCAGATAAGCCGCTCGAAACGATCCCCGAGATCCCGGTTTGATCTAGCTTCTTCCCGAAACTGAGCGAGGATGGAATGAATCGTCTGAACTGTGGAGGGCATTAGATCAGCTCATTGGCCAAAGATAGCGTGTATCGGGGCCATCATTCTCAGCGCCCGACCACCCCGGCTATATACCACCTCTTCTTAGAGTCCGCAAACTCCCTTGGCCCAACGAGATCCAACGGGTTATTCAAATAAAAAGACCCATAGCACGCCCGCACGCTGCCCCTCTGTGATCATTGCCACCACATTCGGTAACACCGCGGGATGCATGTTTAGGTCTTCATGCACGGGAATCTCTTAACGGCATATAATGTCATTGACACCATATGCATTTCAAGGCATACTTGTTCAGTGGCATGGGATGTTGAGTTTTATGCAGACTTCGCCCTGGAGTTCGACGAGCTGGATGAGGAAGTCCAGGACGAGCTGCTGGCTCATCTTCACCTTCTAGCGGAATTCGGCCCTGTACTCGGACGCCCATGGGCCGACACCCTAAAAGGCTCCAGGCATACGAATATGAAGGAGCTGAGGTTCAATGCCGCGGATGGGGTCTGGCGGGTGGCTTTCGCCTTTGATCGCCGCCGCCGTGCCGTCCTGCTCGTTGCCGGAGACAAGTCAGGCGGAAGTGAAAAGCAGTTTTACAGAGAATTGATCCGCAAGGCTGACAACAGGTTTGACAGGCATTTCGGCGCGACGGGAAAACGAAAGGATTGACATCATGACTACCACACTGAAGGATAAAATGAAGAAGCTGCCGGCGGCGCGCAGGAAAATGGTTGAAGCGCGCGCGGCTGAGCTAATCGCACAGGAAATGACCCTGCGCGAATTGCGCCAAGCCCACAGGCGAACCCAGGAGCGCATTGCCGAAACCCTCGGCATCGGACAGGAAGGAGTGTCCCGCCTCGAAAAGCGCAGCGACCTCTTGATTTCAACACTGCGCAGCTACATCGAAGCCATGGGCGGCAGCCTGTCGATCATCGCAAAATTCCCAGATCATCCGCCTGTTGAAGTCGCAGGGCTGACGGCCATCGATGCCGAGAGGGAACCAGTTCGCTCCTGAAATATGAGTTCCTTGACAATCATCGAAAGAGGTTACCTTGAAAAGCTGTTCCACATGGACAGCGGCTATGTACTGACATTCTCCGATACAACATTTGGTCACTTTATGGCCGATGCTGTAGGCATCGACATCCACAACCACAAATATCAATCCCAGGGATCATCAAAGGCCAAAAAGCTCCGCGCTTTTTGGACATTGGAGCCAGATCATCTCGCTGGCAAGGCGGTTACCGCTCTTATCGAATATATGGAAGCTCATCCCCTCTCCGACGAAATAAGCTCGGAACAGAATAAACTGATTGAAACCTGCAAGAGCATTGGCCATCGCCTCCTTGCGGGTAAGGTCAACTTCGATCCTCTAAAGCAGACAGCCGCCGCCTTCGAAGCCCGCCACCTCGCGGAACAAATCAGGCGCATGGAACAATGCGTTCAATCCGATCCGGCTCTCGCCATCGGAACGGCCAAAGAGCTGATCGAAACCTGTTGCAAAACCATCCTTGCACAACGCGGCAAATCACTTCCCGGAAAACCGGATATCCCCGAACTTACCAAAGCCACCCTCAAGGAACTCAAACTCGTGCCTGACGCTGTAGAAGATTCGGCGCGCGGCAGCGACATTATCAAACGCCTCCTTCAAAATCTTGGCACCATTGGAAACAACCTTGCTGAGCTGCGCGGCCTTTACGGCACCGGGCATGGCAAGCTTGCCCATTCAGAAACATTGACTCCCCGCCACGCCAGGCTCGCCGTCGGCGCAGCATCCACTCTCACCACGTTCCTATTCGACACTCACAGAGAGACAGCAAGTTGACCATCGCTGAGAACATGCAGCGGATGGATCACAAGCACGATGCTCGCTTGACGTGACGGCCTCTTCCGTCTTCGTAGACATGAGCGTACTCAGCAGACGTCATACAGGCGATTCCGGCGCTTTTCTTCTGCCGCCTCCCGTCCACCAATCACAAAATAGACATAGGGAACACAGAGCGTGGCGATAGTCACCAGAATGACTACCGTGGCCGATGGAATCATGACCTCACGCATGCTAATCACCCAGTCTTGCACCCCGACCGCCATCTGATCGGACATCACCCCTCGTAGTAACGGCCAGAGAACCTTAAAGCCTTCCTGTACATGTTCTGGGGTCAAGAGCTGATACATAAAATTAAAAAAGACCGACAGGAGGATCACCTTAATGATGTTGGCCACGATCATCGATTGATAGATGTCCTGTATCGCCCGTTTACAAACTTTTCCGATGTAACATGACCCGAGATTATGCCCAATCATCACCGCATACCCCACGCCATAGGTAATCCCGATCAGCTGGGCGAACACCTGATCGAAGAGGCTCGGATCTGGATCCCCGAAGATCGGCATCAAGCTCCCCATGACACCGAGTCCCATCGGCACCCCCAGCATATTGATCAGCCCATCAACCACGACGCTATGCACCCCCACCTCAGTATAGGCAAAGCTGCGATCGAGCAGAATGAGATGTTCTGGGAGCGGCGTACCAAGCTTCTCCACCACCGCCAACTCCTGAATCTCGCTGATCGCTGCAATCAGACTTCGGGGACGGCTTCGGCCTGAAGCTCCCTCCGCAAAGATCGGTCCTCGCCGCGAAGCTGATTGTTCCATTGTTACATGCTCCCCGAACCGATCAGGTTGATCAGCGGCCGAAAATACGACAGCAGAATCGTCAGCATGAAAAACAAGAATCCCAGTGCAATGCGCTGTTTGTAGGCCCCGAACCAGAACGTCGCCGCCAGAGTGGCAGAGGCCAGTATGCGGAGCGGAACACCGGCCAGCAACGTCGTATTGACCCACGATGACACGGCAATAAAAGTTTCCGGATCCATACCTGTACTCCTATCCTCGACCGAGCTGGAATTCTGTCACCAACTGCATAAACGCCACCTTGCGAGACTCGAGTTCCGATTCGGCGATCTGAAACGCTTCAAGTTTGACCGGCACAAAATAGCCACGCTGTTTGATGCCCGCTTTCTTTGTGAAGATGTCGAACGGCCGGCCGTAAAAATGCTCGCCAATCTCCATAGCCAAGAGATCCGCCGCACCTAGAATTTTCACCAGTCGCCGCAGCGTATCCTCGCGATCGGTCGATCGAATGAGTCCCATTTCGACGACCTTCTTCTGCCGTGCCAACTCTTTGGCGGCCTCCAGAATGGCATCCGGTGTCACATACACCACCCCTTTCAGCGAAAACGCCGCCCACTTGCTTCCTTTGAGTGGACGATTGATCCGAGGCGCCACGATCGCCAAGACTTCTGGTCCCGCACACCAACTGTCTAACGGCTTCTCCTGCATCTCCTGCGTGCTGAGGATCATTTCCTTCACGCGTGCCTGCCCATCGGCTTGCCGAAGAATCAC
>WBZL01000183.1_pt1 | contig 68396 bp, 51 predicted proteins | sample 5204291 | NCBI WGS metagenome assembly WBZL01 (sample SAMN12344345, study PRJNA552823) | activated sludge metagenome | biome: Activated sludge suspended growth; feature: Nitrification reactor; material: Wastewater; isolation source: activated sludge from nitrification reactor of wastewater...
GTAAGGCGATGCGCCGGCGATACAACGGCAGCGCGGGCCGTCAGGTCCGCAATGTCAAGGTTAAAGGATAAAGTAGAAAGGTTAAAGAAACCGAACGGCAGCAACATTGGTATTCATGAACATGTGCCGTCAGGTCCGCAATGTCGGAAACAGCGGGGTAAGGCGATGTGCCGGCGATACAACGGCAGCGCGGGCCGTCAGGTCCGCTATGTCGGTAGCCCCCCCGGTTGAATATTGGTGTCCGGCCTGTAGGGCCGGTATGTGATGACTACGTATAGCAAGGCGCACCCACCGGTCCCGGATTAACGCCTTTAAAAATGAATGGTGTGGCCGTTATCAGACCCCCAACCCGCCGGCGCCCCGCCACTATGGCGCATAGAAGACCGACAGGCAGGCTTACGACTTTCACCTTACGACTTACAACTTACAACTTACGACTAAAAAACACAGCGGGGAGATCGGACAACAACAGCCCAGTCTCCCCTTCTGTATGAATAGCACTATTTACGAAGTTAGAAGTCATTTTTAAGCCCAAGGGTTGGGTAAACCTGCAATATTTTTTTTTCGGTGAGCACATGGTAAAAGACATTGACCCTCGAACCGACGAATAAATTGCTCCCGATTTTCACCCAGACCTGCGGATCCCCGAAAAAGGCGGCTTTCTTGCCGGACAGGTCCTTTGTCCAGCCGCTTCCCAGGTCTCGGTTTTGGGTCCAGGCGACAATGCTTCCTGCAACCTGCACCCTGTAATTCCAAAACCCCTTCCAGAAATAAAAGGTAAACTGCGGGTCGTGGCTGGGCTTGGGGAAGGCATTGTACCGGTACAGCAGGTTGACGCTGAGCACGGCGCTTCCCCACCGAAAGGGACAGGCAAGCCCTGCATTGAATGAATTGTCCAGATAATAGCCGTAAGCCGGGGGCGCCACGCCCAGTCCGCCGCTGTACCCCACCGACAGGTAAACTCGGGGCTTCCAGAACCGGATGCTTTTCGAGACCTGCAGGAAAAGTTGCCCGGCATTGCTCCTTTCACCCGTAAAATCCGTTTGCATCTTGAACAGAAAGGCCCCCGCAGTATCATTCCCCTTGAAATACTCGAAACTGAGCGACAGGAAATCCCGCCGGTTGACCTCCGGAGAAAGGGAATGCCTGAAATCGTAATGGAGTTGGAGTTGCTGCGCATGGACCGAAGCGGCTGCCGCCGCAAGCAGGAAAAACAGACTGCTGATCTTCATACCTTGTGGTTTTCCGCAAAGGTGCCCGGCAGCCGGCAGCTCACGGGGAATTGCGCCGGAAACGCGGCGGAAATCCGGTTTCCGGCGCTTTCCAGGCGGTTAAAAGTCCGATAATTCGGCTTCCGTGCAATTTTCCTTAATTTTGATAGTCCATAAAATTGCAAGGGCAACACCCGCGGAAAATGAGCGAATCCGACCTGTCAGCATTCATTCGATTATTTCAGGAAGCGTACGTCCGCTGTTTCGGTCATGCCCTGACCGGGTCGATGACGGAAGCGGAAAGCAAACGCATGAGCATAGAGATCGAACAAAATACCGGATTGGTGGTCGGCTGGAAAAGCGTCAAGAATTATGCGGCATTCATTGCAGGGCAAAACCCGGGTAAACGGGTCAACCCGTCAACCGCTACCCTGGACACCTTGGCGCGATATGTTGCAGCCGCACCGGCCACGACCGAGATCCGCCGCAAAAAATACGGGGCCCATTACCCTTTCTGGTTTGAATACCGGGATGCCCAAAACACCGGAATGGCGCGGGCAGAAAAACCGCGGAACAGGCCGGCAGATTTTCGCCGGGTCGCATCCATGGGTATCATGACAGCATTGGGCATAGCGGCTTTTCTATATTTCAGAGATCCGGGATCCTCGCTGTTTGCCGATGATTTTCATTCAGTGGAAAACCGGGCGCTCCGGGATAACGGTTGGTGGGTACAGTCGAAAATGGCAGATTATTGGGCGCGGAAAGGCGAAAATCCGGGTGAGTTGACCCTGTTTACCTTACCTGGCGACAACTGGCCGCAACAAGGTAAAAAGCCCGTGATCCGGAATTTGCTGCTGAGAAAAATACCCGGCGACTGTTTTGCCGCAGAGGTGCACCTGAAGGATTTCATACCGACCGAAAACTGGCAACAAGCCGGCATATTGCTGATGGAGGACACGACTTTCTCCGGCAAAAGCATCCGGGTATCTATCGCCTACAACGACTTTTTCGGGGGTTACACCCGGCCGGGAGAGATTATCATCCAGGCCATTTCGTCCTACGGAAAGGGATATTCGAATCCGGAAGAGATCCTTCACCATACCCTGTTTAGGACCGGAGGAATGCCCGATAGCGCCCTGATTGCGGACAATCTCCGCCATTCGGCCTTCAGGATCGAGAAAAAGGTGAATAAATTCCGGTTTTTATATGCCGTGGGTCAAACGGAGAATTTTTCCTTTCGGGAGCTGTCGGCCTACGAATTTGACATGAATCCCAGGTTCGCAGGCCTGTTCGCCCTCAAAGGATTTGTCGACTCCACGGCCGTTATTCCGGTTCAAGTCCGCTTTTTCCGCCTGGATGACCAGCCGTGCAATTGATTTCTTGACCTGTTCACCAACCCGACCATTATGCTCAGAATACCGATGCTCCTTGTTTTAACATTTTCTTGTTTTATCGGCCTTATCCATGGACAAGCGCCGGTCGAGAATCCAACTGAATTCCTGAAACGATACCTGATTTCAATTTGCCCCGGCGATTCCCTTGCCAAATCCGATTGGCACGAGCTGGCGCCTTTATTGAAGGACAAGCGGATCGTACTGATCGGGGAATTCAACCACGGATCAAGGGAGATATTCCTCTTGCGGAACGAACTGATCCGATACCTGCATGAAAAACTGGGATTCAACGTCGTGCTGTTCGAATCCGGGATCGGGGAACTGGCACTGCCCAACCTGCAAATGGACAACATGTCCCCGAAGCAAATGACCTATGGGTTCTTCGGCGGTTGGCGCACCCCGGAATTCCGGGAATTGATGGAATATATCCGGTCCGAAAAGATGGCCGTCGCCGGATTCGATGTACAAAGGACCGGTGGTTCATTCCGGCAGTTGTTGCAGGAAACGGCTGAAGCAGCCGGAATGGATTCCACTTTTTATTATGACCTGGAAGACCGGTATGGGAAAATCGCACGTAGGCTGACGGCCAGAGGCGCGGCGTACGACTCGGTCAGGCAGGAAACGGAGGCGCTGATGGCCGATTACCGGAAAGTACATGCAGGCCTGGCACACCCCGCCAACGCTTTCGTGACAACAGCGCAAGCATTGGTCGAACGAACACTTTTGAACAGGATCGCCTATCTGGCGTATATGTTGCAATTTGTGAGGGACCGCAACTGGAGTAAACGATGGGCTGCCAGGGATTCTGCAATGGCGGAAAATGTAGCCTGGCTCAATGACCGGTTCTGGAAACAGGATAAGCTCATTATCGTTGGCCACAACTACCATATCGCCAAATTCAGTGAGCACGAACGCGTAATGGGTCAGATCCTCCTTGAGCGGTTCAGGGATGAAATGTACGGTATCGGCACTTTTGCAGGCTGTGGCGCCTATGCGGATAACTCCGGAAAAACGGAACAAATGACACCACCCGATTCAACAGGCCGGGATATCAAACACCTGATCGGCCAAATGGCGGGGTTTGCCGGTTTTCTGGACATGCCGGACAAGGCGGAACCCGGCAGTGATTGGCTCAACAGGAAGATTACCGTGAACGATACCTTTATCGACCTGAACGGTTCCCATGAAATGGTCCTGTCCAGGCATTTTGACGGGCTCCTGTTGCTCAAGACTGTTTCACCGCCTGAAAAAAACTGACCATCTTTCCCCCTTTATGATAAGCAAATTGAAAAAAATGACCCGTCTTAATCCAATTTTTGTGTTGCTGGTCCTTACGCTATCCGGCTGCAATAATTCCAAAAATACCATTCCCCGGAACGGCGATTACCGGCTGAACGACATCTGGGCGCTGGAAAGCATCAGCGGAAAACCGATTCCCGGTTCGGCACGGACCCCATACCTCGAATTCCACCTGACCGACAACCGGATGATGGGTTTCGGCGGCTGCAACGAAATGAGCGGCCCGATTGAGCTCACAAAAAGAACCGTTACATTCGGGAACATTATTTCCACCGAAATGGCCTGCCCCGCACTGGAAACGGAAACGGCATTCCTCCAAATGCTGAACAACCGGAAATTGCGCTATGCTTTCGGGGAAAATAAACTGATCCTGAGCGGCGACACCGGCGATCTGGTTTTCAAAAAAGTAGATTAAATTACAAAATATGAACTTCGACATCCAACACGCCATCGAAATCCTGGAGCGCACCCCCGCGGTGATCGAATCCATGCTGTCGGGCATTTCACCTGTATGGTATACTGCCGATGAAGGCGAAAATACCTGGAGCCCGTTCGATATTGTCGGCCACCTCATCCACGGTGAAAAGACCGACTGGATCGAACGCGCAGCGATCATTCTTTCCGATCAGCAGGATAAAACCTTCCGGCCCTTCGACCGCTTTGCACAATTCGGGCACAGCAAAGGAAAAACACTGGAACAACTGATCGGCGAGTTCAGGGACCTCCGCCGCAAAAACCTGGAACACCTGAAAAAACTCGCCGTTACCCCGGATACATTCCCCCGGAAAGGCGTACATCCCGCGCTGGGTGAAGTAACGCTGAGCCAACTGCTGGCCACCTGGACCGTCCACGACCTGGGTCATATCGGACAGATCGCCCGAGTAATGGCTAAACAGTATAAGACCGAAGTAGGCCCCTGGATCGAATACCTGCCCATCCTGACCCTGAAGTGATGTATTCCGCCCCCTCACCCTCTCTCCCTCTCACCACACCCCAATCGCATTCGCCACGCTCCGCTCCCCTTCAGCGTCAAATTGCTTGTTATCGGAAGGCCGGTTGACCACCCCTTGTCCGCGGATCCACAGCGTGGTAGAGCCGCCGCCGTCGAGGTTGATTGCATTTTTGCAACCCAATGACCGGGTCAGGTCCGTCAGTTCCTGGATGGAAAGCCCCTGGGCTTCGTCGTTCCGGCCGTCGGCGGTCAGCAGCATGACCTTTCCATTGCCGAGGGTGCAAAGGCACGAGCGCGGATGGCGGGTTTTGGTAAAGGAATTGTCCTCAAAAGGTTGCGGGCGCCCGTCCAGCAACAGGAGGGGCCCCGTGAACAGGAACCCCGGCATAGCTTGCCAGGTGAGGGAATCCTCCGCAGCGTATACGCCCAGCCGGCCGAACCCGTCAAAGGCGATCACCCCTTCCAGGATTTCCCGGTTGCCGGTTTGTTTTTCCTTCACCACATCATTTCCGCGATCCCGGAAAGGCGTCACAGAGCCTCCTTTTTTCGTGTTGAAAAAACCGGCATTGATGGCCCCGATCGCCCGGGCCTTATCGGCCATTTCGCTGGTTTTAAGCAGGGTATCCTGCCGCCAGAGGAGGTCAATCCGCCTTTTACGGGGCTGGATGACCAGAAGGTTCAGGTTTTGACGGCTGCCGAACAGATCGGCCGGGTGTGCGGATCGCCAGCGGAGCCCTTCGGCTACTTTCCGGGATTGCCAATGCAACTTTGGGACAGCGGAAAATTGGGCAAAAAAAGCGGTTGCAACAAATAGAAGTGCAAGGGTAAAACCTGTTTTCATTTACCGGTGTTTATAGCAACGTGTATTAAGTAAGCAAAATACACTAAATTTGCCGTCCTTTGCAAGTGGAGATATCCGGATTATGCTATTTTCAAAGATACTTAACCACCTGGGCCGCTACGTCATGATGATGGGTACGGCAATTTCCCGCCCCGAACGGTTTTCCATGTATTACAAGGAAACCATGCGGCAAATGATCGACATCGGTATCGGCTCCCTGGTGATCGTCGGCCTGATTTCCATTTTTATCGGCGCGGTCACGGCCGTCCAGTTTGCCTACCAGCTCGACGGCACCCTCGTTCCGCGTTACTATATCGGTTACATCGTTCGGGACAGTACCATCATCGAACTGGCCCCCACCATTACCTGCCTGGTTCTGGCTGGCAAAGTGGGGTCGAATATCGCGGCCGAGATCGGCGGTATGCGCCAGAAGGAACATATCGACGCCATGGAGATCATGGGGGTCAATACGGCCGCCTACCTGATCACCCCGAAGTTGTTGGCAGCGCTGGTGGTGATCCCGATGCTCGTAGCCCTGGCGGCTTTCATCAGCATTATCGGCGGTTACCTGGCCAGCGTTCCTGCAGGCCTGATGTCCGACGCCGAATATGTGCAAGGGCTCCGGTCTTTCTTTCTGGCGCGCAACATCAACCTCATGTTCGTCAAATCAGCTGTTTTTGCCTTTATCCTGACCACCGTTTCCAGTTATCAGGGCTACTATGTCAAAGGCGGCAGTATCGAACTGGGCAAGGCCAGCACCAATGCCGTGGTATTCAGCGATATCCTGATCCTGCTGGCCGACTACATGATCGCCGTGCTCTTCACATAACCCGAGGAAACATGATACGCACCGAAAACATATTCAAATCCTTTGATGAGAATGAGGTCCTGAAAGGCATCACTACGGAATTCTACAAGGGAAAGACCAACCTCATCATCGGCCGGAGCGGCGCCGGTAAAACCGTATTGCTCAAAATTCTGGTCGGCCTGTTCCAACCCACTTCGGGAAAAGTTTTCTACGACAATACCGATTTCTTTGACCTGAATAAAAAACAGGTCAGGTCAATCCGGATGAAGGTCGGCATGCTCTTTCAGGCTTCCGCCCTGTTCGACTCCATGACCGTGGAGGAAAATATCCGCTTCCCGCTGGATATGTTCACCACCATGACCAAGAAAGAGAAACTCGACCGGGTAAATTATTGCCTCGAACGGGTCAGCCTCGGCGGCGTCAACGCTAAATACCCCTCCGAAATCAGCGGCGGGATGCAAAAACGGGTGGGGATCGCCCGCGCCATCGTGCTGGACCCGCAATACCTGTTCTGTGATGAACCCAACTCAGGCCTCGACCCCAAGACGGCCCTGGTCATCGACGAACTCATCCGCGATATCACCATCGAAAACAACATCACCACCATCATCAATACCCATGACATGAACTCCGTCATGGAAATCGGCGATAATATCCTGCTGCTTTACCAGGGCAAGGTGGCCTGGCAAGGCAACAACACCGAAGTCCTCCACAGCGACAATGAGATCCTTCAGGACTTTATCTTCGCCTCGCCCTTCCTTCAGCGCCTGCGGAAAGCGGCTTTGGAAAAACAGGGATAATTCTATTGATTCGATTGAATCGATTGATTGGATTGATTCGATTGAAAAATTGAACGGCCGCAAAGTTATTTTTCTAAAAATTGATTTATCTTTGCGAAACTTTTTGAAAACCCCTGTGGTTTTCCGCTTTAACCGCCCAGATGGTGAAATTGGTAGACACGCTACTTTGAGGGGGTAGTGCTCGTAAGGGTGTGCAGGTTCGAATCCTGTTCTGGGCACAAAACGATCGGTTCTTTGTTGAGCCGGTCGTTTTTTTTTGTGCCGGGAACAGGATGAGAAGTTTATCCCGCCGCGGCGGGAAATCCTGTTCTGGGCACAAAACGATCGGTTCTTTATTGAGCCGGTCGTTTTTTTTATCTTTGTCGGGTACCGATACCAATCGCCTGATGTTTAGATCGCTGCTCATATCACCGGCCGCCGCGCTGGTCGCCTCTCTGCTCTTCCTGACCTGCTCGCCGAAATCAACCTGGAAATACCTTCGTTCGGAAGACCTGAAAGCCGTTCCCGCTTCTTACGACCAAACCGCGGACAACGGCCGGATCAATGGCCAGGGCAGGCCGCTTGCCACCGGAGCCTGCAACCTGTACGAAGCCTTCGAACCGGACACCAACCACCTGGATCATACGCCCATCCGGTACATCCGGATCAATTTTCACTGGATGAATTCCGTTGACGGCGCCCAGAACCTGAAGGAGGACGAGGCCCGCAAGTTTACCCTGGAGTTGTACAAGGCGCTCAACTATTCCATGGAGAACAACAAGAAAATGTGGCTGCCGAACGGCAACAACACCCCCTGCCTTCCCATCCGGATCAAATACCAGCTGACCCCCGACCCAACTCGCCCGGGTGACGACGGCATCTATTTCCACTACGACGACAAGCTCTATTTCTACGTAACCCGCGGCCGCAACCGCAACCTGTATTCCAGGGACGTCATCGAGAAATACGGCGTCCAACCGGATTCCGTGCTCAATATCTTTATGATGCCCCACCATCCGGACAGCCTGAAATCGGAAACCTATTCAGCTTACAATACCGGCGTAGCCCTGACGAACGCCATGAAGCTTGCGGCCAAGTGGTTTGAGATCAAAAACCCCTGGGATTTCCGGGGCGTGCTCAACCACGAAACCGGTCATATCTACGGGCTTTCGCATACCTGGGCCTATAACGACGGCTGCGATGACACCCCGCAACACCCGCAGGACTGTTACAGCAGGGGGCAATACCCCGGTTGCGATACCATGACCTCCAACAACGTGATGGATTACAACGCCCAGCAACTGGCCTTTACGCCCTGCCAGATCGGAAAGATCCACCAGCGGATGGCCGCCCTCAACGCCCGCCAAAGGGGCCTGCTGGCCCCCACCTGGTGCAAGTTGGACGAAACAAAGACCATCGTGATCCGGGATACCGTCGCCTGGCTGGGCGCCAAAGACCTGGAAGGGAACCTGGTGATCGAAAACGGCGGCAGCCTGACCATCGGTTGCCGGGTATCTGTTCCACCCGGCGGCCGCATCTCCGTACACGCGGGCGGTACGCTGATCCTCGGGGAATACGCCCACCTGCACAACGCCTGCGGCGGCCGCTGGAAAGGCATTGAAGTGGAGCAATCCGGTGAATTGTCGGGCGTGGTGCTGACAGGCGGCGATCCCAGGATCGAGGATACCGACAACGGATTGTCTTCAGCAATAAAAAAATGAACCGGCTCCGTAAACGCAGCCTCCCGGCTGCCGGCATCAGCGGCAAATCCGGGAGGCTTGGGTCAAAAAGCAAATCACACGAAGACCATTAAACCTGTTATTCGTTGTCTGCTTCCTTTTCATCCTCGCAAGGGCAGCAACGGTACTCCTGCGCCTGATCCAGCAGTTCGATCTTGCGCTTGAGCAGTTCGTTTTCCAGTTGCTTGCGCTCAAGATCCAGCTCGATGGCTTTCTCCATAGCCGGTTCGCAAACGCTGCACTCATCCAGACAACTCTTGACGAGGGTGCCGCCCGTCGGCAGGGAGAAGGTCAGTTCAAAGGAGAGCTCCGCCTTGACCTCTTCAGCCAATGCGCGGGTCTGTTTGTCCAGGATGCCCGCATTGACCAGGTCCTGGTCGACCCTGCTGAGGGCTTCCTGCCGTGCAGTTTCGGTCAGCGGGGCGGCTCCGGCGCCCGTTTGCAGGTTGATCTTTTGAAGTTGGAGGGCCGTAAAGGAACCTACCCCGCCGATCTGGTCAAAATTGGATCCGCCAATTTTATTCACCAGGCTTTGGCGGCCCTGTTCTTCCACGGTGAGCCGTTTGGCATCGGTAGCCAGTACGGCGGTCGGGATGACGGAAACCTCGCCCAGTTTAAGGTTCGGGCGGTGGGTCGCGATGCTGTTGCCCGCCGGATCCACTACCCTGCGCCGGATGGACTGGATCGTGAACCGGATGGTTTGTTCCTGGTCGATCTGGTAAAAGAAATAGGTAACGGCATGGCACTTGTTGTGGTTGGAGAATTCCCTGGACGAAGATTCGAAATGGTCTTCGGACTCGCCCTGGGAATGGAAGCGATTGTTGACCTCGCCGATTGAAACGCTGTTGACCGTACGCGTCATCTGCTCCGATTGGCGGTGGGAAGATTGCGCATGCTGGCTGATCTCCCGGAGGAAATCACTGGTCGAGGCGCTGCTGTAGTTGCCCGATGCTTTGGCGGAAGCCCCGAAGAGGAGCGATTCGAATGCCCCGCTCGTTGAGCCCTTGGATTCAAAAGAGGAATTGGACTTGGAGCTGGCCTCTCCCTGGTCCTTGATCGTAAGGTCGGACATAAACTCGCTCATGGAAGACAGGTAGAACTGCTCCTCATAACTTTGCGCGTGCCGGTAGCTCAGTTTGCTTTCCGCGTCAAACGTGAAACTGTTGCGCCGGTCCATGGTGAACAGGCGGACCTTTTCTCCGGGAAACAGGGTGGTGCTGTAAGCCAGTTTGCCGAGATTGAACCCTCCACGGCACACCTCGATGCGCGCGTGAATGATCATCTCTACCTCAACCGTACGCTGGCCGTCGTTGACCGGCACAAACCGGGAGAGGCGGTAGTTGAAGTCAAGGCTGTTGCAGATCTGTCCCGTCTTCACATCCGGGCAACAAGGCACCGAAAGTGTGTTTTCATTTAATTCAGTCATGATTTTGGAATTTTGAGGTTACTTTATCTTTATTTATGCCGCAGGCCCTGAACATGTTACAGATTCCCCTGTTATGTCATAGGAAAAATGATTTGCCGTGCATCCATACGGACCGCTTTCCTTTTTTGAATACATTTTGAATAACCGTTGACCCAGCTTTTGGACATGCAATGCGCTTAGGTTTGCCTTGAATAAGAATTTGCCGACATTTCCAGGCCGGCATCCCCTTAAAACCCAAAAAAGCTTACATTTGCATGCGAAAGCCAAAATACCTGCCGATCAGCATGAACAGGGTGAATCCCAAAGGCGAAGAAGAAAATCTTGAACTGGTCCGAAAGATCCTGGGGCGGGACAAATCAGCTTTCACCCTGCTGTACGACAAGTACTCAGGCGCTCTCCTCCAGATCATCAGCCAAACCATACCCGCCAGAGAATCAGCAGAAGAAGTATTGCAGGACGTTTTTGTCAAGGTATGGCAGAAAATCGACCAGTACGACCCTTCGCGCGGCCGCCTGTTTACGTGGCTGGTACAGATCGCGCGCAATACCGCTATTGATCTGGCCAGGAGCGGAAAATATCAGCGAGCCGCTAAAACCGAATCGACCGAAAATATCGTAAATGACCTTAGTGAACCTGCCGAAACCATGGAAACCCTGGACCACGGCTTGCAAAAAATCATCCAGAACATGGATGAAAGACGCAGATTACTCATAGAATACCTGTATTTTAAAGGTTATTCTCAATCTGAGGCCAGTGAGACCCTGGGAATTCCGTTGGGAACCATTAAAACCACTATTCGTCAGGCTGTCCTCGAATTGAGGACTATCCTGTCCGGTGAACAGTTAGGACTGTTCCTGTTGATTTTATTGTTTGGCAGGTAAAACCAGAGTAGAATTGGACGTAGCTAAGTACATATCATCCGGCATCCTGGAACAATACGTTCTGGGGGACCTCAGCGAGAAGGATCGCCGGGAAGTAGAAAGGTATGCGGAGCAGTATCCCGAGATCCGGCAGGAACTTGATTCCATCGAGACCGCTATGGAGGCATTTGCCCTCAGCCGGTCCACGCCGCCGTCTCCCGGAACGCTGAACAAGGTCCTGGAACGCATACAACAACCCGTTCCCGCCAATCAGCCCCCGGCCGCCAAACCGGTTGCTTACCTGCCGCTGGTCATTCTACTCCTTTCCGCATCCACGCTGGTGCTGGCCTTTTTGTATTTCATGCAAAACCGCCGCTCAGGCGAACAACAATCCCGCATTCTGGCCCTGGAATCCGAACAGGCCGTCCACCAGGATTCCATTGCCGCGCTGAACCGGCAACTGGATATCATCCACGATCCGAACAACCTGCCGGTTTACATCACCACGGACAAAGACGGCAAATGCCAGGTCATCGCTGCCGTTTACTGGAATAAGGTCAGGAAGGACAATTACCTCGACATCATGGCGCTGCCGCCGCCGCCGCCGGGCAAACAATACCAGCTTTGGGCCATCGTCAAGGACGACCCGGCGCCCAAAAGCATGGATCCTTTCAATATCCCCGGCATGCCGCGAACCCTGATCAGCGCCCCCTACATCACCGATGCGCCGGTAGCCTTCGCCATCAGCCTGGAGCCTGAAGGCGGCAGCGCAACGCCGACCGAAGTCATCGGCATCGGATACGTAACCGGATAAGAAATTTGCTTGTGCCGCCGGATTGGCAAGAAGCGCTTACCAATGCTTCGGATCCGCCTTTCGGTAGTTTTCCGCCATCAACTGGTATTGTTCGTAACTGAACCCGCACTTGCATTCCTCGGGATAGTAAGACATGATGTTGCCGACGTCGGTCAGGTAGGATTCGCCGTTGGCATCGGTTCCGCCGTAAATGAAGCGGCATCCCATCTGCACATCGACGTAATTGCTGATGTTTTCCCCGACCACGTACGGGTCGGCAGGCGTATCGCAGATCAGGTCGCCGTTGGTGGTGCAGTTCGTTCCGTCAACCAGTTCGGCGCCTTCTTCCAGGTTGGTATCGTTCAGGCCGAAGAAGTGGCCGACATGGTGCGGCAACGCTTTGGCGCCGCTCAGCAGACACCCCTTGAAGACCATGATGGCCGGGCGTTCCGCGGGGGTCAGCAAGCCTTCGAAGTCGCCCAGCCCGCAGTCGTAAGGCATCCAGGAAAGGTCGGAGACAAAGAACATGTTGATCCGGTTTTCGCGGACGTATTTGACCTTCATCTCTGCCCACTCGTTCTCGTTGGCCGGGCTGTTGTACTGAAAGTTATCGATAAAATTGATCTCGCAAAGATTAAAGGAGATGCAGATCGGAGCAAAGTATTTGTTCAGGGTATCTATACCGTTGCGGATATCCTGTTCGGTAACGCCGAAGTCGCCGAGGCTGTCCCTGGTGACGTGGGCCGTGATCTGGAAGACCTTGTCAATGCAAGGCAGCGAAGCCTGACGGGTATAGAGCTTCTGTGCAGAGGCAAAAGGCAAGGCAAACAGGAGCGCGAAAAGGATTCCGAAATAAATCTTCATAATTGATTGTTTAGCGTTGGGATTACATATTCTAGTTTGCAAACTTAGTCTTTTTACCTTTTCTTTGCAATGTGTTCACTAGCTTTATTGCGGAAATTTATCCGACAAATCGGCATTTTATCCCTGACAATGGGCCAAAGCATGATAACTATACCACGTAATCCCTTATCGATGAATAGCTTCCATTTACGTACTGCTCTCCTTGCAATTTTATTGTTGGGCCTGATGCTGAAGGTATCTGCCCAAAGCGCCAGTATTACCGAAGGTTGCGCACCGCTGCAGGTTCAGTTCAGCCCGCCCGCCGGCGTCAACGCCTTCTTCTGGGATTTTAAAAACGGGAACAATTCCATCCTGTCCAATCCCACGGCAACCTTTACCACTCCAGGCACCTATGTGGTTGAATTCAGCCCCGGCAACGGCCTTCCCGTATTGGGCACCGTTACCGTCAATGTCTACCCGAAACCCGTCGTTTCCTACGTCACGGATACCACGATCGGTTGCAAGCCGCTGACCGTCAATTTCGAGAACGCCTCAACCGTCGACCCCAATGTGCCCATCACCCAAACCACCTGGGTATTCGGCGACGGAGGCAGCGCCGTTGACGTCAATACCATTTCGCACACGTATACGACCGGAGGGACCTTTACCGTCTCCCTCCAACTGGAATCCTCGCTCCAGGGTTGTACCGCCATCGCCCAGACGCCGGGCCTGATCCAGGTTTCCAGCATCCCGAATCTGGCGTTCACCACCCAGCCCAACCCCGCGGTGATCTGCTCGGCCCCGGCGCAGGTGTCCTTCATCAACCAGACCCCCGGCAGCGGGCTGGTATTCGAATGGGATTTCGGCAACGGCCAGACCTTCATCGGCCGCACGCCGCCGCCGGTCAACTACGCGGTTGAAGGCACCTATACCGTCAGCCTGACCGCCATCGATTTCATCGGTTGCCCCGAAACCATTACCCACCAGGTCAGAGTAGGTCCGCCCCATGCCAATTTCATGATCAGGGATACCCTCTGCTGGAAAGATACCACCTTGTTCGAAAACCTGTCGGACCCCGGCTTCTATGAGTGGAATTTCGGCCCCAACGCCAATCCCTCTACCTCTAATGAGGCCAATCCGATTGTCATTTTTACCGAACCTGGTTTTGTAGACATCAACCTGAAGGTAACCTCCGCAGACGGCGCCTGCTCCGCAGATACCACCATTTCGGTATATATCGAAAAGCCGGATGCCTCTTTTGCGCTCGATCCGGCGTATACCTGCACTACCCCGACAACCTTTACCTTTAACCCCGTCAACGAGAACGCCGCGGAATACATCTGGTTTTTCAACGACTTTTCCAAAGCATTCGACGTGCACCCTACCTGGACCTACGACGCCGGCGACGATCCCTATATTGAAAAAGGACAGGACGTCATCTTCACCGCGCTGGTGATCCGGACCCCGGCCGGTTGCATGGATACCCTGGCCCGGTATGACACCATCCACACGGCTTACGCCAACTTCATGCCCGACGTGATCAACGGTTGCGCACCGCTGGCCGTCACCTTCAGCGACTCCAGCTCTTCCAGAGAGCCGATTATCCGGTACAGCTACCTATACGGCGACGGCAATTCGGAAGACCTGACCACCGATGACCCGCACACGCATACCTTCACCCAACCCGGTGAATACGATGTGCGCCTGATCATCGAGAACGCCGCAGGCTGCATCGATACGTCCGCCGTCATTACCATAGAAGTGGGCGAACCCATTGCCGCCGATTTCATGGCGGATAAATCGGACGTATGCCGGGGCGATACCGTCCATTTGTCCACCATTACCCTGGACCCCAGGATCGATTCCTGGCACTTCGAAACGGACGACAGCCGGTCCTCGCATTGCTACCTCGAAGGCGAAACGGACTGGGTTTTCCAGACCGAAACCGGCCCGAAGGACGTCACCCTGACCGTAGAGTACAACGGCTGCTTCAGCTCGCTGACCAAGGAGGACCTCATCAACGTCCGGGGTCCGATCGCCAAAATGTACTATGAAATGGATTGTTCGGATCCGTTCACCTATACGTTCCGAGACAGCAGCTACGATGCCACCGTCATCACCTGGGATTTCGGCGACGGCATGACCGGCTCCGGTTCAGAAGTAGCGCATACCTATGCCGCAACCGGCGATTATACCGTAAAACTGACCGCTGAGAACCCTGGAACCGGGTGCGCCCCGTCCGTAGACTCCACCGTGGTTTTTGTCCGGAAAGTGGAAGCAAAATTCGAAATTGACGACAAGATCTGCATCGGCAGCGAGGTCGACCTTGACGCGTCGCAGTCCATCGACGTCGAGAACTGTTGCTGGAAAGGGTATACCTGGTTCTTTGAGATTTCCAACCGGCCGATCACCACTCAGGACAGCTCCATCAAGTTCACCTTCACCAATCCGGGCCTGGAAACCCTGAAACTCGAAGTAGAGGACATCAACGGTTGCAAGGATACCCTGAGCAGGCAAACCACCATTTACGATATCCAGGCGAATTTCAGCCTCAGCGATACGTCCATCTGCTTTCCGACAACGGTCAATTTCACAGACCTGAGTACCGCGGATACCACCATTACCTCCTGGATGTGGGACTTCGGCGGCGTAGGCACCAGCACGGCCCAGAATCCGTCCTTCACCTTCGGAGGAGCCATCGGCGAATCGCTGTCCATCCAACTCAACATCGAAGACGCGCTGGGATGCAAAGGGCAGTTCCAGAAGGATATTTCCATTTATAACCCCTTCAGCATCGTTCAGGCGTCCGACAACACGATCTGTGCCGGGCAACAGGTGGATTTCAGCGCCACCGACTACACCGATGCGGGTTCGAGCCTGATGTTCAACTGGACGCTCGGCAACGGACAGACCGCCAGCGGGCAAACCGCTTCAGCGGTGTACAACCAGGCCGGCACCTTTACCGCCACGCTCAACTTTGAAGAGATCGGCACCGGCTGCAAAGGCACTACCACCCAGAATATCTTCGTCCAGGATTACCCGCAGGCGGCCTTTGCCTCCAGCGTCGACGGCCAGGATGTGATCTGCGCACCGGCCCAGATCCAGTTCACCGACGAAAGCGTATCCAATTTCAACCTGTTCTACGTCTGGGATTTCGGCAACGGACAGATCTCTACCATCGCCAATCCGCTGGCTACATTTGACAAAGGTACCTATACCGTTACGCAAACCGTATCGACGCCGTACGGTTGCTCCAATACCACCACGGAAGAATATACCCTGATCGGCCCCGACGGCGACTTCGACATCGTCCCGACAGCCATTTGCGTCGGAGAATCGGCTACGTTCACCCTCAAGGATACGGCCAATGTCAGCTCCTGGACCTGGGATTTCGGCGACGGCTCAACGGAGGACAATACCAACCCGGCCACCCACACCTATTCCAACGTGGCCAGCACCGGCCCGCGCGATGTGGTCCTCATCCTGAAGAGCGATGAAACCGGGTGCATTTACGAAGTAACCAAATCCCTCTTCATCGGAGCGGCAGAAGCCGACGTGGTGGATATCGCAGCCTGCGAAGGGGACACCATTATCCTCAGCGTTGTCAACCCGATCCAGGGCGCTTCGTACCTCTGGTCGCCCGGCAATCAACTGCTGGACAGCCCGACATCGCCCAACCCCAGGTTAATTGCCAATAACGATCTCACCTATAACGTGACCGTAACGGTCGGCCCCGGTTGTACCGCCTCCGACCAGGCCAACATCACGGTCATTCCCGAGGTCAATTTTACGGCGCCGGACACCATCCGCGTACTGGAAGGCCAGGAAGTCACCCTGACCGGCCCGACGGATACCGAGTTTTATACCCTCAGCTGGTCGCCGTCCGGCGATCTGAGCTGCAGCGATTGCCCTACGCCGACCTTCACCTCCAAGGACGATATCACGTATTTCCTCACCCTGAGCGCCGACGGCAATTGCCGGGAGTACGAATTCCCGTTCCCGATCGACGTGATCACCGACGAAGTGCTGGTACCCAACGTATTCACCCCCAACAACGACAAGATCAACGATGAGTTCAGGGTCTACAGCGAATTGATCGCGGCCGGTACCGGGTTCCTGAAGGTCGAACTCATGCGGGTTTACAACCGCTGGGGAGAACTGGTCTTCGAAGGCTCCGGCGACAACGCGGTTTGGGACGGCAACTACAAGGGCAAGCCCGCCCCGTCCGACGCCTACATGTACATCATCAATGTCAGCTACCCTGGCCTGGGCAATTCTTCTACCGTTCTGAAAGGAGACGTGACGTTGCTGAGGTAAGGATAGGCCGATCAGGATTCGCTTTAAGCAAATTACGCGTCGGACACCTGCGAGGTATCCGACGCGTAATTTGCACAAACCGCCTAAGCCAATCATTCATCCGATCAGGTAACCATTTTGGAAAAATCACTTTTGGCAAGGTTTTTGGACCCTTCCTCCAAAAGCCATTTTTTATTTTGTCAATTTAAAATCCCATTCCTATGTACAGAATAATACAACTATCCGTACTGCTTGCCTGCCTGCTTCCTGCCCGTTACGCATCGGCCCAGCCCTTGTTGCGGATATGGAACGAAGAAGCTGTTCAGGGCGACGTGGTTCACCTGGAATTCCGGGTGTTCAACTTCAATGACGTTACCCGCCTGCATATTCCGTTTTTCATTCCCGGCGACAAATTGCAGCTCCAGGGGATGGACGGGTTCCAGCTTCCGGGGCTGTCTTCCGCCAATTTCACGATCACCAATCAGCCTTCGGGCAAACTCGTCACGCTGGACTGGTATGCCGGCTCGGATACGGAAGGCGTTACCGTACCCGCCGGTGAAGCCGTTTTCCGGTTTACGGTGAAGGTCCTCGAAGAATGCGGGATCGCTACCATAAACATCTGGCCGGGCACAAGCGTTTCAACCGTTCTCAATCCGGCGGGTGAGCCCAATATCATGATCGACGGCGGCAGCATAAATGTCACGGGATGCCTCCCGGACCGGAACCTGGCGCTTGTTTTCAGCGACGCTTACGGCAGCCCCGGTGAGACGGTCTGCGTACAGGTAGCCGCCGAAAATTTCGAGAACATGCTGGCCATCCAGTACTCCATCGAATACGACGCCAACAGCCTGGCCCTGCAATCCATCAGCGGGTACAACCTGGCGGGACTTTCCAATTCCAATTTTGGATACAACAGCCTCCCCTTCATCTGGCCGGGTTCGATAGCCCATTCCTGGACCGATCCCGACCTGGCCGGCGTAACGATTCCGGACGGGACCGTGATGTACCAGCTGTGTTTCAACGTACTGCCCGGCGCGGCCGATACCTCCTGGGTAAGGCTGGCCCAGGACCCGACCCTCACGGAGGCTATTGACGGAGATGAAGCGATCATCAAACTGGAGGGCCTTTCAGGCAGGGTGATCACCAATACGCAAGGGTCCGGTTTCAAGGTCGAACTATACGACATCGGGTCGGCGAGTTGCGCGCAGCCCGACGGCGGTTCGGTGGATGTAGCAGTCTCCGGCGGCCAACAACCGTACATCTACCAATGGTCGGGGCCGAACGGCTTCACCGCAACCACCGATGACCTCCAAAACCTGGAAGCCGGGCAATACCACCTTACCGTGACCGATCATCAGGGAGAAGTCCGCACGCTGACGGCAGAGGTCGAATTTGACGGCCCGATCCTCGCAGTCAGTTCAGATACCACTATTTGTCCGGGTGATGTACTCCAGTTTCAGGTCCTGGGCTCGCCGGGCAGCACCTATTCCTGGTCGCCGGCGACGGCATTAAGCTGCACCGATTGCCCCAATCCTTCGGCAGCGCCGGCAGAAAGTACGGTCTATTCCGTGGCGGTGGAAGATCCTTCGGGATGCACGGAAACCGCCCGGATCGATGTAGAGGTCCGGAATTACCAGGATTTCGGCCTGCTCCAATTCAGCAACAGTCCGGTTTGCAACGGCGATACGCTGTTTTTATACAACAACCTTCCTGGCGGCCAGTCCTATGTCTGGTCGGGCCCGAACGGATATGGCTCCATCAACCCAACGCCTGTCATTTATCCGGCTTCCGGATTCTACAACGGCCCCTATACCCTGTCGGTCATCGACGAGTACGGTTGCACGGCGCAGGCTTCATTTGACGTGGATATCAGGGTCAAACCCTTTGTTCAGGTCAATGTCCTCGACCCGGCATGCGCAGGAGACGGCACCTGGGTCGTTGACCTGACCGTGACGAGCGACGGGACCAGCACCTACACATACAATTGGGATACCGGCGCCGATACCCAGGACATCCAGATCACCCAACCCGGTACCTTTTCGGTTACCGTGACCTCATCCAACGGTTGCTTCACGGAAAAGACCATCGAATTGACCGAATTGACCGAACCCGCCCCGGTCGAACTGACCGCGGATATCCTCCAGAAACCGCTTTGTCCGGATACAGCGGATGGGATAGTGCTCATCAATACAACCGGCGGAACTCCGCCGTACACGTTCTCCTTGTCCAATGGAACGGCCCCCGAAGGCGCCGGGATTTCCGACCTTTCCATGGGCACCTACGTCGTTACGGCTACCGATTCCAGAGGGTGCATGGGCATGACCTCCTTTGTCCTGTCGCCGGCCCTCGAACAATGCGAGATCCAGTTGGCATCCCTGATCGGCAGCGGAGAGACCCTGGACTGGTGCAGCCAGGAACTGACGGGCGACGAACCGTTAACGATCTCCACCGGCAGCTGCAGTCCTCCTGATCCAGGCATCCTGGATGTTGAGATCCTGAACGGCGAGGTTTGCGCCTCCATTACCGGCGTTGACGAAGGCGGCGGCCTGATCTGCTGGCAATTGTGCCGCCCGGACGGATCATGCGTCAGTCTTAGCTGGCAGATCAGCGTCGGGCAACCCGGCGTCTGGCCAGGGGATACGGACGATAACGGCGTAGCCGACCAGTACGACCTGCTGCCCATCGGGCTGGCGTTCGGCAGTGCGGGGCCTTCCAGGTCGAATGCCGGGATAGAATGGGCCGAACAAAATGGGATCTACTGGACCGATTCAACGCCGGAATCCCTGACCAATTTCGCTTATATCGACGCGGACGGCGACGGCGATATTTCAGCCGCCGACACGGCAGCCATCCGTCAGAACTGGCAACTGGAGCACAGCTTCCTGCCCGGCGGCGGCCCGTGGTCTGAAGATGCGCGCGAAGGCCTGTCGATTTTTGTCCAGACGAACGAGGTGGTTCCCGGTCAGAACGCCGTGTTCTCCATCGACCTGGGCTTGCCGAACGAGACCCCGCTGAATGTGTACGGGCTGGCGTTCAACCTGAACTACGACCCGACATGGGTGGTACCCGGCAGCGCTTACGTGACCTTCGAAGGCTCCTGGCTGGGAAATGACCTGCTGACCTTGCAAAGAGAGACTGAGGCCGGTAAAATTGCCGTGGCGCTGACGCGAACGAACGGGCAAAACACCTCCGGGCTCGGCGCCGTTGCCTACCTGCACTTCAAGGTCAAAGAAGATGCCGGCAACGAGGCGTTGATCAGCTTCAACCCGTCCGAGGTCCGGTTGATCGACCAGGCCGAAACCCTGATACCGGTAAGTGCGCTGTCCACCGAATCGGGCATCATCACCAGCGTCCGCAACCCTGATTTGAAAGGAAAACTGAAGCTGTATCCCAACCCGGCTTCATCCGTCGCCTGGCTGGAGGCCTCGCCGGATCTGCAAGTTTCGCAAATCAGCATCCTGGACCTGACCGGCAAAGTGATCTGGGAAACAAATAGGACAAACGGAGATTCCCGCATTCAATTACCCGGGCTTTTAGCGGGCGTGTACGTTGTCCGCGTGCAAACCGCCCTGGGCGCCTGGGCAGACCGGCTTGTGGTTGGAAAAAACTAAAAAACAAAGTGGGCGAGGAATAAAATCATCCCTCGCCCACCCTCTCACTCTCTCACTCTCTCACCCTCTCACCCTCTCACCCTCTCACCCTCTCACTCTCTCACCCCCTCACCCTCTCACCCCCTCACCCTCTCACCCTCTCAATTCCCCGTCCCCGGCATTTCCATCACCGGCGTCATCGAGTCGAATTCCACCATCCAATTGCCCTTGATCTTGCGAACGACCGCCATACCGACGGATTTGCCGCCGAACTGTTGGCCGCCGACCTTGATATCGGCCGAAGACTGCCAGGTCAGGATAGCCACGTCCGGCGTAAGGATTCGTACGGTGGGTTCCTCCAGGATAAATTTCGGCGCTTCATCCACCATTTTCATGAAGGCTTCCCAGGAGGCTTTGAGTTTTTCCTTTCCGATGGTCAGGCTGCCGTCGGGACCGATCTCACCGGCATTATCGGTATAAGCTGCCCACATGGCCTCGTTGTTTCCTGTTTCATAGGCCTGGTAAATGCTTTTCCAGAGGTTTTTGATGGCGGCTTCTTCCGAGCCGGCTCTTTGGGCCTGTGCGGCAAAAGCGATGAGTGCGAATGCGAAGGTCAAGGTGCAAAATTTGATCGTTTTCATACAGTTGTTGTTTTGAAATGGTTTGTTGATGATTAAATTGAACGATGCAAAGATGCAGCTGCCGGCCCCGTCAGGGCATCCGCAAGGTTTTGTAAAGCCGGTACGTTGATCTGCGTATTTATGCGGATTTTCAATGGACCAGGGCCGAATGGAGGGCCGTCCAGCAGCCCACAAGCAGGGAGTCGATCTTTTGCCAGTCGCTTTCCGCAATGTTGTTACCCTTCTGATCGCGGAGTACCATGGCTTCGGTGCGCGATTGGGCGTACCCTGAGAATTTTGCTGCGGGTTCGAGGTACATTTCCCCGGCTTCCTGCGCCAGGATGTTCTCCCAATCGGCGGTCGTGAACTGGTCGGGTTCGCGGCGAATGATCCACCACTCCAGTTCCAGCCCGGCCACCTTTCTGTAGTCAAAGGGCTTGTCGCTTAGGCTGTTGATCTCGCAGTAGAATTTTTCAAGGTGCGGCAGCGCTTTGCCGTATTCCGCCCGGTTGTGGCCTTCCTTGAAGACAAAGGCCGCTTTTGCCGCCCGATAAGCTATGGCAAAGGCACGCCAAAAGGGCGCATGGTACTGCCTGCGCATGAGCCCGGCCAACTGAAAAAAGAGCCTGACCGGTTTTTTCTCGTAATACGCCCGCCACATATCAGAGTCCATTTTCCCGACGTAAGCCGGATCAAAGGAACGCATATCGCGCCGCCTGGGGATGTACAGATCCGCTATGACCCACAGGGCCAACAGGACAAAAACTGAACTGACGATCATTTTCGGTTTGATTTTTTTCATAGTAATGGGTTGGTATCCAAAGGAAAATGGCCATCCAATGCCTATACGTACAAAAATAGGGACAGGCGTTGTTCAGTTTTTTGTCCAGGTTGTGTCCGGGTGGAGGTCAAAAAAAATGGGAGCGGGTCGATTTTTACAAATTTTTTGTGCTCATTTTATGATTTTTCAAACTTATTTGCTATATTTGTACATTCAAAGTCGCTTCAAGTCATACCATTCATCGATTTTCAACCCGTTTCCGGGCGTCAAGGCTCATCTTCATTTTTTGCCGGCAAATAGCGGTCTTTCAAAGCCGTTACCTGTTTGTTTTTCGTGTGCACCGGTCAAAGGATCGGACGGGCGAAGCTATGCCCGCACAGGAAAAAAGCAGTCGGCATCGAGGTCGGCAGGCTGGTGGGTGGGATCCCACCCCCGGCTATCAGCCGGGGTATACCGCCCCCAGGGGTGAATTTAATAACCTGGCGTCTACAGTGAACTCCAGCAGGCCCGCCCAACTTTTACATTTTGCATTCCCCCCTTTTACATTTTGCATTTCCTCAGATGATCACCGTATTCCCCCGCAACAGGTCCTGGGTCAGGCAGCTGTGCACAGGGGCAATGGGCAGCAGGTCCCCTATCTGCATCCGGGCCAATGCCTCAGGCGTGGTCCGGACCTGGCCGTGTTCCTGTGAGATGGCAATTAATTCAGGGCCGTCCGGTGAAAGGGTCCAGCCGTTCTCCGTCCAGGCGCCGACCTTACCGAAGACGCGCTCCCCGCGGTCGTTCTCGATGAAGTCCTTGGAAAAGTGAACCGCGCCGCCGTAAATGATGGCGATATTCCGCTCCGGGTGCTTGGCCACGACGGGGCAGGCCGCCACGCCGCCGATCTCTTCCGGCGTGCAGGTGCTGATCTGCCACTGCATCCAGTCGAAGTAGATGAAATTGCCGGGACGCAGTTCGTTCACCCCCGGAAAGGCGTCCATTGTAAAGCAGGTAGGCGTATCGCCGTAGGTCATTTGCAGGTTGGGGACAAGGGCGTCATACCGGCCCCGGAATTTGCGGATCACGTCCATCGTACCGGCGTGTACGGCGGCCAGTTCTTCCCTCGACCGGGCCTTGTAACTGTGCCCGGCATGGGTAAGGAAGCCCTGAAAACGGAGTTTCGGGCTTTTGGCCAGGATTTCCACCAGCTCATCTACCTGATCGAACTGGTCGGCGGTGAAGCCCGTTCGGTGGGTGCCGCAGTCCATCTTGATCCAGATGTCCGCCGGCCGGGTGAGGCCTTTTTCCAGGGCGGCAATGCCCTCGCGATTTTCCACCAGCAGGTTCACCTTTACGCGTTCCGACAGCGCCCGGATGCGGTCCGTTTCCCGGATGTTGACCGGGAAGGCCACCGTGATATCGTCCCATCCGTCCTGGGCAAAATACTCCGCCATCCGAACGGAAGATGCCGTGATGGTATTGATCCCGTAATCCCTGAACCACCGTCCGACCTCGTGCAATTGGTGGGTCTTGAAATGGGGCCGCAGGTTCATACCCAGCCGACGGGCCTTATCGGCCATGGCTTCTATATTCCTGCGGCAAATGGATTGGCTGACGACGAAAGTGGGTTCGATGATCTGGTCGAGGAAGGACATGGTGTTGGTTTTTGGGGCAAATTAGTTTTTTTTGGGCATTTCTGTTTTGGGTTGCACCTTTGTTTTCACCCGGCAGGATCGTACTGGGTCCAACTGGTGGGTAAATCAGCGGATATCTGGACGGGAAAGGCAGTGAAGGAATAAAGGTGGGGAAAATTGAAAAATAAGCTTTGAACCATTAAGGTGACTCAATGCACCTTAATGGTTCATTCCCACTTCAATTTCAAGGGTACCCGGGCAATCAGCAGCAGCACGGCCCCGCCCACATGGCCGGCAGGACCGTCTGCTACCTCAGATGGTTGAAGCGCGTTCAACGCGTTCAACCGCTATCATTACAATCCGGACAGGATGAATTTAGCCGTTCTTACGGGCTGGCGGTCCATATTCAACTCCATCCAGTAGAGACCGGCCGGTTGCCCACCCAGGTCGATCATAAACGGTCCGTAGGGCATTTCCAATACCTGGATCTGACGGACCAGTTGCCCTTGCGCCGAATAGACGGCGATCCGCGCAGTTGCCCCGTAAGCCTCAGGCGCATTCAGGGAGATCGACCGCTGCGCCGGGTTGGGGAACAATTCCAGCTTCCGGGCGCCCGTTTCCAATATAGTTTGTACCGGTTGGCTCATTGCCGCCTGTTCCTGGAATTCGGGACGTTCTTCCAGCGGATCGCACAAGGAGAATGTACCGGCTATGCAGGCCAGCGCATCCTTGATATGTTCCAGGTGCGGCGGGCCGATGATATTACCAAGGGCGATATTACCCAACAGCAACAGATCGTCTACCGTCGGATCATTCTTCATGTATTGGAACACGATCGGGTGCATATCGCAGGCAATGGCGCTCAGCGGCGTTTTGCCGAAATCAGGGTCCAATCGCAGTTTGATGGCCAGCAACAGGGTGTACTCCATCAGGGGGTCCGCCAGTTTTCCGGCAGGCCCCATGGCCACGGGACCCGGCAAACAGTCCGCCGGATCAACCACATGATGACCCTTGACCGGAATAGCCGTTGCCGGGGCAGCATCTCCCGGCAGCCATCCGACCACGCAGGCGGCCGCGTCGTATCCGATCGAAACGGTGTGCCGGGAATATCCCAGCACAATAGGGTCCGGTTGGCCGTCGCCGTCCACATCCATCGCCAACGCGCCCTGGATCACGGCCAGGACGGATTTGGTGATCATCTGCACGCAGGAGGCCGAATTACCTTTTGCATCGGTCGCCGTCCAGGTCCGCTCTATCTCGCATTCCACGCTGCAATCTCCGGAAATGATCGTATCGGCAAAGGTAACGGCCGGCGCCGCGTCGCAGTTGTCCAGCACCGTGGGCATGCCCAGGCCCGAAAAATCGCTGGGCACATTGCACGGCACCGTGGTATCGGGCGGGCAAATGATCACCGGCGGTTCCAGATCCTCCACTGTAATGGTGAAGGTGCAGCTGACGGCGTGGTCCATCCCGTCTGTAGCCGTATAGATCACGGTATTCACCCCTTCCTGGAATTCGCTGCCGCTTGCCTGACCGGCATCCAGGATCACCTCGGGGTCCGGACAATTGTCGGTGGCTTGCGGGGCATCATACGTCACTACGGCCGAGCACATGCCGGGGTCGGTACTGACGCTGATATTATCCGGGCAGGTGATCATCGGCGAAAGGGTATCGGGGTCGCTTGCTACATCAATGTTGAAGGTGCTGACACAACCGTTGGCATCCTTGACCATGACGGTATAGGCGCCGGGCGGTACCCCGGTCAGGTCCTCGGTGGTATCGCCGGTGGTCCATTCAAAGGTAAAGGGCCCGATTCCTCCTGTCAGCATCAGGTCGATGGCGCCGTCTTCGGCATTCGGGCAACTCGCGTTTGTGGTGGCATAGGGCACCAGTTCTTCAAAGGCCACATCCTCGATGCAAACCGACTGGGTATTGGTCAATGCGCCGGTAGCCGCCGTGAACCCCCAGAACACCTCGGCGTTGCCGCCGAAAATGTCGGCCACGATGTCGCCTGTGTACGTGATCACGTTCGAGCCGTCAAAGTCCACCGTCAGGGTTTGGGTCGTGGCATTCCAGACAATGACCACCGAGTGATCCAGCCCGTCTTCCAGATTGGGCATGATCACCGGGCCGGCGAGGTTCAGGGTGGAGTCATGATCCAGGTTACCGTTCTGCTGCAAGGCGATATGGTCTTCAAAGGGGTCCGCATACGCCTCCGTAGCAAAAATGTTCTGATAGGTATCGAACTCCACAGCAAGGGATGGCGAAATACCGCCGAATCCGAGTCCGCCGCCCGCCTGCCCCAGCCCGTTGCAGATGGGTTGCAGTACAAACCCCATACCGTCGGCGCCGTTGAAATCAATGACCCCGAAATTCAGGTCGGCCTTGATGCTGAAATCGGAAGCAAGGCTCAGCTTGTTCTGGTACCAGACCGAGCCGCTTTGAGCGGTGGCCTGGGGTGTGAGCCGGTAGCAACCGTTGCCGAGATCAACGGCGCTGCCGTTCAGGACGTAGTTTTGGGAAAAGGCTTCGGGGATGGCCAAAAATGAGAAAACCAGGCAGATTGCCGGTACAAAATGACTTGCGGAAGTAAGAAATGCCTTCATCTTGCGAGCTTTAGGTTAACTTAAATGCAGGATAACTGCAATACTGCAGCCGACGAATTGTGTACTAAAGGCGAGGGGACGGAACAAATAAGAATTTGCAATATACGATTTTTTGTAGATATATTTTCTTTTATTTCGGATTTGTGAAAAAATTATATGTGGTCCTTACGTGTCGGACACCTCGGAGGTGTCCGACACGTAGGGGAAACCGGGTACCGATATCAAGGCCGTCCGCAACCGGCTGAAGTATTACGCGACAGAGGGCTCCAAAACGCGGTAGCAGCCGCAACCCTAGTGGTTGCCTGGGGGGTTGCCCCTTTGGGCAACCACTAGGGTTGCCCGTTGGGTTGTCCCTTTTGGGCAACCACTAGGGTTGCCCGTTGGGTTATCCCTTTTGGGCAACCACTAGGGTTGCCCGTTGGGTTGTCCCTTTTGGGCAACCACTAGGGTTGCCCCTACGGAATGACAATGCGCCGGATCCCGTTCCGCCCGTAAAACACCGGAAAATACATCTGTTCCACTTTCGCGGGATTGACGGTATAACGCCCCGAAAATCGCGGCTCCAGGGCCACCGTGAACGTATGCTCGCCCGCCGGTAATTTCTCGCAAAAGATGGCGGCCGAATTCCGGTTGTACTCCCGGTAAACCTCGTACCGGCCGCCGTATTGCGTCTTCGGCCCGTAGCTGCACCCGGCCGGGATCGGTACTTCGATCAGTACGTGTTCGGCATCCGCGTCGCAGCGGACGGTCACCTCCAACTCCGCCGGAAATTGTTTCTCCAGGGTATTTCCCATATCCCGGCCCTTTTGCTTCAGGGCCGTGCTCACCTCGAAGATATCGGATTTCGGCTCCGGATCGGGTTGCCAGAATTGCTGGTACGCGGTCAGGAACAGCGGCCCGGCGCCGGTCTTGGCAATGGTCACCGGTTGGTCGCCGGACAACTCCAGTTTGAGCGGAAATTTGTCCGTCTTCCGGCCGTTCACGGTCAGGGTATTCTTCAGGTCGGCAGCGCCCTGGTTCTTGTTCAGCAACTGCGGCAGGATAGCCTGCAATACCCGCGCGGTGGTCAGGGTGTTGTACCAGCCGTAATAGCCGCAGGTCATGCCCTGGCCCCGGTTTTCAAGGAAATACTGCCGGGCGCGGCGGGCTTCCTCTTCACGGCCGGCTTTGAGCAGGATCTCATGCGCCGACAAGGTGGTCGAAATCTGATCCTGGCGGCCGAAGTAGGATTTATCCTTGTTGTCGTCCCAGTATCGCCCGCCCAGCAGGGTAGCGCGGCGGTATTTGTCCAGCGTATCCAGGCTATAGGGCAGGTCGGCGCGTTGCCGGATCGCGATCAGCGTGAATTTGTCCTTCAGGCTCAACCGCAGCGTATCCATTCCGGACAGCAGTTTTTCATAGGGCAGCTTTTGCCCCAGTCCGGATAACAGATCCAGGGCCCGCAGCCGGTCTTCCAGGTCCACCTCCTCAATAACGGATACCAGCCAGCGCAAGCCCAGCTCAAGGGCTTCGGTCTTGTACCCCGCCTCCGCTGCCTGGTACAAGGCCCGCAACACATGCACGCTGACCCAGATGCGCCCTTCGCCGTCGGCCCACCAGCCCCAGCTGCCGTCGCCGCGCTGCGTCTTTTTCAGCCGGGCCACCATGGCGCGGATCTCCTTTTCGCCGTCGAACGCCTGCCCAAGTCGTCCGCGGATCTCTTTTTCCAATAACAGCCCGATCAACCGGCTGGCGGTTTGCTCGTTGCAGCCGTAGGGATACTTGCGCAGATAATCCACATCCCTCAGCAGCGATTCCAGGATACTGTTCTCCGCATAAACGTGGACGGTCCCCAGATTGCCTTTCGGCAGGAATTGCAGGCTCGTATCGCCCTCAAGCAGGTAAAAAGCGCCTTCTGTCTCTTCGACGCCCACCGGGAATACGGGCAGGTTGCGCTCCTCGCCATCCAGGTAATCGCCCATTTCCAGGCCGTAGGTCAGCGTCAGGGAGTCCGCACCTGCGACGGCTTCGATCTCCAGGGAGTCGACCTGGAAGCTCTCCAGTGCGTGGCGCCCCAGGTCCCACTCGCGTGCTTTGTTCTTGAAGAATGTCCGCACCTGCAGGGTATCGCCTGTAAAATTGAGCGACCTGCCGATGGCGGTACTGCGGTCGCCCTCTACCAGGAAACGCGGCAGGCTGAGCTGGGCCTGAACCGGCTTGACCGCCCGCGTTTGCCCGCGCCCTACCCCGCCCCGGCTCCGGCGGTCCATCCCCAGCGCGAAGGTATTCCAGGCGGTGATGTTGTCCGGAAAACGGGCCGTAAACCAGGCTTCGCCGTTAGCGTCCGTCATCAGGTTGGGCTGCCAGAAAGCGGCGTCGCTGAATCTGGAGCGGATCCCCATGGCTTCGGCGGGCAATCCGGTCGAATCCGCCCAGGGTACTTTTTGATCCCGGTCGTTTCCCGTCCGGACCCCGTCAATGTAGTAATTCATGGGCTGCGACCGGGCGCCCCGGATCTCCAGACCGGCCGCCCTTCCGCTTATGGTTGAAACGGAAGCGGTCAGATTCTGTTTGCGCACCGTCCCGTAGGCAATTACCACTACCTCATCCAGGTTCGAGCCTTCATTCAGCTGAATGATCGCATTTTGCTGCAGCCGGCTCAATTTCAGTTCCTCGGTTTCAAAACCGGTATAGCTGATCACGAGATCCTCCGTTCCTTCCGGCACCCAGATCTCGTAATTGCCGTCGATATCGGTTACCGTACCGGTTGTCGTTCCTTTTACCAGAACCGAACCGCCGATCAGGGGTTCGCCGTTCGAATCTACCAGCCTGCCGCGGACCATCCTCCCCGGACCGGATGGAACGGAGGGTTTGAACGTCAGTTCTTTGCCCCAACTGTCTTCCCGGGGTTTCGGCAGGAAGCTGAGGAACAGGGATCCTTCCCCTTCCTCGTCTTTCCGGAAGCGGTCCAATCGAAGCGCATGAAAAGTTCGCCCGTTCGCCTGCATCCGAACCGAATCCTCTGCCAGGTAACCGTTATTGGTGACGGCATATAACCGGTAAACGCCCGGCGAAAACGATTGAATCTCCTTTGTCCCGTATCTGTACAATTTCGGCTTATCCCTATCCTTCACGATGATCAATCCCAGAAACACGGAATCCGATCCGGGGTATTTGATCACCAGAACGCCCTCGCCGGTCGTACTTTTATCCCTGGGGTTGGAAAAAGGCAAACGGAGTTGGAATTCCTCCTTTTGCCGCGGTATCTGCCCGGGCGAATACAGCCATTTTCCAGGTCGCACCAGCAGCAATTGTTGGGGTAAGGTCCGGCTTCTCTCATCCGGAAACAGGTTTGTCTCGTACAACCGCTCCCGGTTTTTCGACACCACGTACGTAAATCCGGGTTCAAACCGGAAAGCCGTCGAGTCGCCGTCGTTCTTGAGGTAATACAACCAGGAACCGGCTGCAAAGGGTCCCAGTTTGACGTCCCGGGTACTGCCGCGCGGGGAGAAAACATGCAGGTTGTCCTGACTGTCCCAGATGGAATGGATCGCCCGGTTATCGTATTTCCGGAGGATGAAAATCGTGTTTTGCAATACCCCCGCTTCCGATGCCGTAAACGATTTCGGCATCGCCTTCGCCCGGATATGCCGCCCCGCCGGCGACCGGCCGAAGTGGTCAGCGTCCACCGACATTTCCAGCTTCCACCCTTTTCTCAGGAAAACGCTGTCGATCGTGTATTCGGCGTCCAGCGTCCTAACCGTGATGGTATTGTACCCCGGCCGGCCGGCAAAACTGTAAGGCCGGTCTTCGTCCACGCCGTAATAATAGACCAGTTTCCGGTTGCAATAGATCAGGTAGACCGGTTCCGCCTTCCCGTCCCGGACGATATACGGCGCAAACTGGGCAATCTCCCAGTAAAAGTCATCCTCGGACCGCACCCTGTCGTATTCCATATGTACGCCGTTTTCCGGAAACCGCAACCGGTAGAACAACTCCTTGTCCAACCCGAAACGGGCATACCATTGCTTGTCAACCGGCATCGACCGCCTGGACACGTACTCGTATTTCTCAGCCCGAAAAGTATTGTAGGTAAACGGCTCCTTTTTGATCCTGTACCGGATATCCGGCGCCTGGAAGGGATCGTCGTCCCTGAACTGCGCATTGACGGCGCCTACGGCCAGGTTCACATTTTTGGCGGGCCGGCCGCGATAATCCGCCACCTTGACCTTGATCTGCCTTTCCTGGCCCGGCCATACCTCCTGCGGTTGTTCGAGGCTGACCGTCAGCAGTTTTTTGTAAGGCTGGACGATCGTTTCATTCGTGACCGTCTGACCGCCCCATGGATAGCTCCACGACAGTTCGGCCGCCCCTGAAATCCCGCTGTGCATCCGGATCAGGGCAAAGGAATCGGTTACTGCGCCGCGATCCATTTCCTGGCCGAGGGTGCGCAACAACCAGGTCACCGGCAGCTTCCGGGGGTTCATCACCCGGAAGGCAATCGAATCGCCTTTCCATTGGGCGGAAACGGACACCAGGCCGGGGTTGTCATAACCCAGTTCGATCTTTTCAACCGCATTTCCGGCGATAAAGGTGTACCGGCGTTCAAACGGATTGACCGGAATGCGAAACGGTGCGGTCACCTGGAACGTGTCGATGAATTCCCCCGCCAGCTGCCCCGGGATCGCCGTAGAATTGCCGTTGACGAGGTATTCTCCAACCAGATCCGGGCCATCGAGTTTGAGCCGGATCTGTTCCGGATTGCCTTTGTAGGTGAATCGATCCGCTTTGGTCTCCATTTGTCCGTCGCTGCGGATGAACACGGCTTCGAGTTTAAACCCAAGGTCCGCCGGCGGCAACAGGGAATCGGGCAGCAGCACATCCGCTTCGCCGCGGCTGCCCAGTTCCTGGCGGAATTGCCATAGCGTATCCGGCAGAAAAAATTCCGGGGTATAGAATTCGCTGACCTCCTCCGGCATCAGGGTCAGGATGGCTTCTCCGTCGGGAACCGGCAGGTCATTGGCGTCCTTGCCGGTGAGGTGGATCCGGATCTTCTCCCCCCTGTTGTACACCGGTTGGTTGAGGGAAAGGGTGTACACGGCTTCTTCCAATTCGTAATCTTCCAGGCGGAAGGAGCTGTTCGGCCCTTCTTTCCGGTAATTCCGCGGGTGATCAAACCCGATCCGGTAAGTCTGATCCAGCTGGAGCGTATCTGACAAGACCATTTCAAACAAGTAAACGCCCTTATCCGAAGGCTTCAACAGGGTATCCATGATCCCGCGGTACCGGATGGATGTTTGGGTCAGGGTCATGTCGAGCGGCCTGTTGTAGGGCCTGCCGCTTTTCCGGGCAACGTAGGCCTTCACCTTCAGGGTATCGCCGGGCCGGTAGCGGGGTTTGTCAAAGGCCATATACCCCTGAAATTTCCGGTCCCGGTTCCGGTTGAACGACCATTGGTACATCCGCCAGTTTCCGTGACCGATCCCCCGCTTCAGGTACAAATAGGCATTGCGCGGCCAGCGGACGGGGATCGTCACCACCTTGCCGACGCCGGTGTTGGAAAACCGCCAGAATTTGCGGCAGAAAACCGATTTTGTCTGGTTGCCGGCCAGGTTGTAAAACAGGGTATCGCCGGGCAGGGTCACGCGCAGGAAGCCGCCGCGGCCCCGTCGTTTGAGCCGGTAGGCAGCGGTTTCCGGGTCGAATGAGATTCGTTTATTATTCAGCCGGACCGTTGCATCGGTCAGCAGACGGCCGTCCATGCCGGCGATCTGCAGGGCCAGGTCCCGCTCGTCATTCAGCGGCCGGACCTCATGGGCATAGTAGCTCTTCAGTTCAACGGCTATGTTCTCCAGGTCGGGGTGGAGGTAAAGATAATGCCCCGGGGTTCTTTCCTGCTCCTGCCGGGCGTGGTAAAAACTGTCGACCGGATGGGTAAGATCCTGCGGTCCGGGCGCCGTGATCCGATCCTGGTAAAAGTCGGCTGCGCGGTCGGCCGGAATGCGAAAAACCAGGGTCATCACGGTATCCGGCTGGGCAGATAGCTGGATACTGCACAATGCAAAACAGGAAAAAAGAAATGAGTTTCGGAACAGGCAGCTGGCGGTTTTCATACTAACGGGTTAATTCAGGAATAATGCGGCTTAAATCTGTGATGATAATACCGCAGGTTTTACACAAACACAAACCCGTTTTTTTGAAAAATCAGGCTACTACCAGATTGGCGCGTTCCCTGGCGGGGCCGATGGTGGCAATGCTGCCCGATCCGAACCGGAGAAAATCGGCTTCGATGCCGTCGGAAAAGATGACGCCGTTGCCGGGCATCAGGGATTCGATCCGCAGCCGGGTATCTCCGGAAAGCAATCCGCCGGCGATGCCGGTCTGGGTTCTCTTGCTCCGGAACGGCTCGCGAACGGCAAAAAACAGCTGGTCGTCGCGCATGTTCAACCGCGTGCGCCGTTGTTCTGATTTTTCGAACAACCGCTGCAAGCCGTCCGACTGGTTGAAAATAGAACTCATCCACCCGGTGGAGCCGGCCTGGGTCGAGACGATCACACCGGAGGAGGAATGCTCTTCCGTAGTACCGTTGAAGGTGATCTTGTACCGTGCGGATACGTGAGAGGAGGCCCCGATGAAAAGATCGTTGAAGGCCAGGAGGCGCTGACCATCGTTCAGGCGGGCTTCTGCAAAGGCGGCCTGCCGGGATTCAAACCGGCCGCGGATGACCTTTTCGACCGCTTTCCCGAATGTCACCGGCGTAAAAGGCAGCAGTACGCCGTCGTATCGATCCTGATCCGGGTTGACCGCCACGATGGGCCGCCCGTTGACGTACTTGGCGGCATTGGCCACCAGGCCGTCCTGCCCGACTGCTACCACCACCTGCTGATCGCTGAAAATAAAAGAAGGCAGGAACGACCGGTCCACGATCTTGTACCGGACGATCCCGGACAGTTCCCGCTGAACCGACAGCAAAGCTTCCTGAAACCGGTCGTGCTCCAATTCGTAATCGGCGAACTCACCGCCCGAACGCTCGATATAAAACCGGGCCTGCGCCCTGGTGTTGAATCGCTCCACCAGGGCTTCCAGGCGTGTTTTGTTTTTGATGACGACCGCGTATTCGATTGACATGATGATTTGGAATTGGCGGGACAGACGATTGTCCGTCCATACGGTTATTTCAACAAGGTTTCCATCAGGTCCGGGCTGATATTGAGGTTGCCGATCTTACCGGCGTTTTCGGCCAACATCCGGAAGGCCATGGCGATATTGGATCTGGCGTCGGTGTTGTTGCTGAGCGCCATGAGCGTTTTCCAATCCATGTCCTTGTAGGGTTGCAGTGTGGTTTCCAGGACATACCCCTGGGTTTCGGCGTTCTTGCGGTCGTTGGCCGATTTCTGCTCGATGAGCTGCTTGCGCTGGTTTTCAACGGAAATGTCCGCTTCTATGTGCATTTCCCGGAGTTTCCGGTCATTTTCAGCTTGCTGGATGCGCGCCTCCATTTGTTTTTCGCTGATCTGTTTTTTCTTTTCTTCGACGGCGATCTCGGTGCTGAGTTCGCTTTCCTTGATGATCCGTTCCTGTTCGACGGCAAAGTTCCGGCGCTCGTAAATGGCCTGGTCGGCTTCCTGCTGCAATTTTTCGCGGGTTTCGGTTTCCAGGGCGCGTTCCATTTCGGGCGTGGCGCGGATGGCGGTGACGTTCACGCTCAGGATCTCGATCCCCAGCATGGAAATGGACTGTGAAGCCTCCAGGCCTTCCACGATTTTTTGCTCCACGGATTTAGCCGACCGGATGGCCTCTTTCAGCCCCAGGCTGTGCAGGTATGCGGATGCGGCAGTCTGCGCTTCGTTGACGATCCGCTGGTTCAGCTTCTCCGAATCGTCTTTTTTGTAGCGCCCGCGGGCGTCCACCGTAAAATCGAGCAAGGCGGCCAGTTGTGCGGGATCGCCGATCTTGAAGCTGATCTGGCCCTGGATGGTGACGGACTGATAGTCCCGGGTCATGTCGCTGAAGATAAAGGGCAGGTTGTTGCTGCCCATCGGGATGGCCACAATGGAGGTATTGGGTTGGAAGTAGAAGAAGGAAAGGCCCCGGCCCTCTTTGTCCACCCTGCCGTTGGCGTACTTGATGACGTAGGTCATGGAGTCAAATCCGATGAAATTAAAGCCGAACATGGTCGTTGATGGTTTGGTGATCAAATCGGGATTGCCGGCCATTGAACCGGCAATCCCTTTATAAAAGACTTAGTTTTATTTTAAAACTAACTAAGCGCGCTACAAATATACATTACTTAGTTTAAAAATGAAACTAAGTAGGTGATTTTTTTTATTCCTGCTTGAAAAAATGTTGATCAGGTGCTTAGGACCGCTGAAATTATAGCCCGTCAAAAACCGATTCGCTTCAATAACGCGCAGAAATCCAGGCCCGGTAATCCACCATTTCCAGCGCACCTGCAGGAACCAGGCTTTCCGCGCCGGGTGGAAAAAGGATGCCGGCCAGTTCCCGGAACCGGTCCTTGAACTCGTATTCGGGTATATTGCCGATCCGGGAAAAAAACTGCAATAAAGCCTGTTGGTAGGGTTCGACCCGGCCCGATTTTCTCAGCCACCGGCGGACGCTGTCGGTGAAATAGCGCATAACGAACCAGTTCTGCTGTTCAAAATGGACCATCAGGTTGAGCATGCGGGCGTGCGCCTGCAGGTCGGTCCGCTCGATTTGCGCCGCTTTGAGGTTGAGCAACTGGTTGATCCAACGCAGGGAATCGTCGTATTCCTTCCGCATGAACCGGATATAGGCCAGTTGAAAATAGAAAGATTCGAGGTAGGATTGCGGCATTTTATTCCTGTAACGATCTACGAACCGGCCCGTATCCAGGATAAAATCCGGCCGTTCGCGCCAGGCGCCCGACACGCGGCAGATCTCCAGTTCGATGTTGTAGGCCCGCAGCAATTGTTTCAACAGAGATTTGTGCTCTCCCGGGATCTCCAGCCGTTGGAACACGCCTCTGGCCCGGCTCAATTGATCCAGGGCCTTGTCATAGGATTTGCGGTACACCTGAAAGCTCACCAGGTTGTTGACCGTGGAAATATACGCCCCCGGATCGGCGAATAACCGCTGCGGATGACCTTCCAGCAGGCCGATCAATTCCAGCAGAGCTGTTTCGGCCTCTACTTCATTACCGTTGCGCAAACGGACGAGGTAAAGCGTATTGTAATAAAGGACCTTTGCTTCCAGGGTGCGCGCATTTTCAGGTGCGTCCAGCAGACCGGCATCGACCGGCCGGCCCGCACCGTCGCCGATAAAACTCCGGGAAAAACGGATGGCCAGTTGCCAGAACTGCAGGGTATTTTCCTGCAGGCGCAGCGCACTCTCCTGTCGTTCGACCGCGTTTGCAAACCGGTCAAAGTCGTTGGGCGACAGGGTTTGGGCCAGTTTGCGCTGCCAGTTGCACACTTCGGCCAGCCCGATATTGAGCCCGTAGGTTGCGGCCATCTTTTCGGCCCGGCCGAGCTCCTCTCCGCACAGGTCATACAATTCGCGGTGAAACAGGATTTCCACATTTCTCAGGCAATCTTTCAATTCAGCATCCTTCGACAGGCCGGTGTGATAATCCCGAAGACTTTTCAGGATCATTTGCCGGAGATAATTCTTGGTCACGTGCAATTGGCGCAGGAAGGGTTCGCCTGCCAGTTTTTCGCGTACGACCCGTTCGTCATATACCTCCAGCGCATCCATCACGTCAAACAGCCTCAGGTAATTGGGGTCGGAGCCCGATCGGCTGCAAAAGATCCGGAAATGCCGTTTTTCGCTTTTGGACAGCGATTTCAACAAAGAAAAAAGGTCATTCTTTTTCACTTTTGAATCTTACGTTTTTTCAATTTTGACCTAACAACAACAGATAAAATTAGCATAAATTTTAATTTTAAAAACTTACGTTTTAGTAAAAAATAACAAGCAAGGCGTTCATCAGATCTCTATTTTTGTTTTATTATTTAATTTTAAACCAAAATATGTTGATTTATGGCAAGCGCAATTAACTGGTTTGAATTACCGGCTACCAATTATCAAAGGGCTGCGGGCTTTTACGGTCAGGTCCTGGGCGCCGAATTGCAACACGTTGAAATGGCGGGATTAAAGATGGCGTTTTTCCCGGCCAGCGACGGGGGTACGGGCGGTTGTGTCACCCACGGTAACGGCAACAAACCCTCGGCAGAAGGCGCGTTGGTCTACCTCAACGGCGGCGAGGATCTCGCCGTACCGTTGTCCAGAGTTGAACAGGCCGGAGGGAAAGTGCTCATGCCCAAAACTTCCATCGGTGAAAATGGATTTATGGCTATCTTCACCGATACGGAAGGGAACCGGGTGGCGTTTCACTCGATGAACTGAATCAGTTGTCAGTGATCAGTTGTCAGTGATCAGTGGTCAGTGATCAGTTGTCAGTTGTCAGTGATCAGTTGTCAGTTGTCAGGACGGCGGACCGGCAGCTGACAACTATATATTCGCCAACCAAAGACAGTAAGTATGGATCTCGAAACATTCCGGCAATACTGCCTTTCCAAGCCCGGCGTGGAGGAAAGCTATCCGTTTAAAGGCGAGGCCGTCTGGATGAAGGTCGGCGGCAAGCTTTTTGGCATGGCCAACGTGACTGAAATGAGAATGGACGGCGAGTTCGTACCGCCTTTTCATTTTATGAACCTCAAATGCGACCCGGAAAAGGCCGCCGCATTGCGCGAACAATTTCCCGCTATTCAACCCGGCTGGCATCAGGATAAAAAACATTGGAATACCTTGTTCATGGATGGTTCGCTGGCGGATGCGTTGATCCTGGAACTGATCGACCATGCGTGTGGACTGGTTTTCAGCAACCTGCCGGAAAAATTGAAAAATGCCATTTCAAACGAAAAGCTATGACCGGCGCAGAGATCCTGTTCAATCGTATCGCAGCGCAGTTCACCGGTTCAACACCCGGCGTAACCCTGGGGAAAATGATGAGTTCGCCCGGGTTGAAATACAGCGATAAGGTTTTCGCCTTTTACCACAAGGAAACCATGGGATTCAGGTTGGGCAAACAGTTCGACCCCGAAAAATTCGGCCTGAAAACGGCTCATCTGCTCAATCCGTTCAAGAACAAGCCGCCCATTCAGGGCTGGTTCATCGTGGAGGCCGCCGAAAGCGAATTCTGGGAACCCCTTGCCGAAATGGCGCTGGAATTCACCAGGAAATTGTAATTATTGAATCGATTTTTAGATTTTTAGATTGATCCAATTAGCTGCCCAACCGACGAACCTCAAAAATCGAATCAATCGAATCAATCAAAAGACCATTTAACCATGAGATCCATCTCCAAACCCACTTTTGCCTTTCTTGCCGACCTGGCGCAAAACAACGACCGCGAGTGGTTCGGCGCCCATAAGAAGCAATACCAGGCTGCCAAGGAGGAGTTCCTCGCTTTTGTTGACGAAGTGATCGCGGGCATTTCCGCTTTTGATCCATCGATTGTACAGCTGACGGCCAAGGATTGCATTTTCCGCATCAACCGGGATGTCCGGTTCTCAACTGATAAGTCGCCTTATCAAACCTATTTCGGGGCGCATATACTGGGGGGCGGCCGCAAGAACGAACACGGCCGTTCCGGCTACTACATCCGGCTTCAGCCCGGAGATTGCATGCTTGCCGGCGGCGCTTACCTGCCGCCTGCGCCCTGGATCAAAGCCATCCGGGATGAAATTGCCTATAATGCAACAGAATTCAAGGAGATCCTTGCCCACCCGGATTTCAAGCGCTATTTTGGCGAAATGGAAGGCGAAAGGCTCAAAACCGCACCGAAAGGATTTGCCAGGGACCATCCGGAGATCGATCTGCTTCAGTTCAAGAGCTTTCTGGCGGTTCACCGGGTAAAAGACGAACAGGCCATGAAACCGGATTTTTCCAACCATACCGTTTCGGTCTTCAAGGCGCTTTATCCCTTCGGTCAGTTTCTGAACCGGTCAATGGACTGAGCCTTCGAAATTACCGAGCATTATGACCAATCCGTTCTTGTCCGTACACCCTGAAGTGGAAGCAGCCTTAGCGGAAGGAAGGCCCGTAGTGGCGCTTGAGTCGACCATTATCGCGCACGGGATGCCCTACCCGCAAAATGTGGAAACGGCCTTTCGGCTGGAAGGGGCCGTGCGGGAAGCGGGCGCCGTGCCGGCCACCATTGCGGTTATCGGCGGGCGATTAAAAGCCGGATTGGATGCCGCTGAAATCGAAAAATTCGGCGCGGGCGGCAAAACCGTCCGGAAGATCAGCCGGCGCGACCTGCCCATCGTAGCGGGATTGGGCCTCGACGGCGCCACCACCGTGGCGTCCACCATGATCATCGCCGGTATGGCGGGCATCCGGTTCTTCGGCACGGGCGGCATCGGCGGCGTACACCGGGGGGCCGCGCAAACCATGGATATTTCGGCCGACCTCCAGGAACTCGCCCATACGGATGTGGCCGTCGTCACGGCAGGCGCCAAATCCATCCTCGACCTGCCGCTTACGCTGGAGTACCTCGAAACGCTCGGGGTTCCGGTAATCGGATACGGTACCACAGAATTCCCCGCATTTTATACCCGCGACAGCGGCCTGCCGGTGGACTACAGGGCGGAAACCCCGGAAGAAATAGCCCGCATCCTTCACGCCAAATGGGGCATGGGCTTGTCCGGCGGAGCCGTTATCGCCAATCCGATCCCCGAATCGCATGCCATACCTCGCCGGGAAATAGAACCGCTGATCGAACAGGCCGTAATGGAAGCCGAACAACAAAATATACGCGGCAAAGCCCTTACCCCCTTTCTGCTGGCCCGTATGGAAACCCTCGCCCAAGGCCGCAGCCTGATCTCCAATATTGAACTGGCTTTGAACAATGTGCGATTGGCTGCCTGGATTGCGGTGGTTTGGGAGGAATTGAGGAATCGAAGAATCGAAGAATTGAGGAATTGAGGAATTGAGGAACTGAGGAATTGAGGAATTACCTTCTTTGCTCTTGGTGAGCTTCGGCGGTCGGGGGAAGAACCGATTGGCGGATTAAAAAAAATCAATATATTTTTATTTACTTGGTATACAGATATTTAAATAGAAAATCAGCTGCCGCTTTTATCTTTAAACGATTACATTCTACACTTTACATTCCATTTTTTTGCCTACCCAAGCAGCGCAAACCCGCTTAAGGGGGTCTGACCATTTGTAACCCGATAATCCATTTTATACCGTATAGCCAAAAAGCCGGGGTGAGACCGTTGTGGTGTTCACTTGCCGGCCGGTATATTATTTTTTATCCCAAAACGAGTCATAACTCATGAAGCATCGCCTATTAACGCTCTTCGGTTTCCTCATCTCCCTTGCGGCCCTTCAGGCGCAAAACGGCAATTTTTATATCAGCGGCCCGGAAGTGCTCTGTGAAAACGGTTGCGCGACCTACGTACTGGAAGGCCAGGGCAGCACCTTGCCGGCGGATACGCTGATCACCTGGACGGCTACAGACAACGCCGGCGGGAACGTCGTCAGCATCAACAGTTCCGGGAAATTTGCGACGATCTGCTTTCAGGGAACCGGCAGTTTCACCATTCTCGCAGAAATTACCATGTCGCCGACCGGGCCCGTATTTACAGCAACCTTTCAGGTTTTTGTCTCTCACGGCCCGTTGCTGGCTATTCAATCCGATTCCCCGTGCAGTGAAGGAATAACGACCCCGCCGGGCAGCGGGCAATGCGACAAGGTTTGCGCCAATAGCCTGATCCATTATTATGCCTACGACCTGGCCGGGGCAACTTACCCGGTCCAATGGAATGTCAGCGGCGCCGAAAGCTTTGACGTCGACCCATCCCAGCAATCGGCTACCGTACAGTGGGGCGCCCCGGGCACGGGTTATGTTTCCGTGTTCGGCGGCTTCACCGATCTCTGCGTAGGCGAACAAAGCCTTTGTGTGGAGATCCTGGAAAATGCCGTAGCTTCCTTCACGACTACCCCGCAGAACGACGGTTCCGAACTGCGGGTCTGCGAAGGCCAGACCGTTCAGTTTACCAACACCAGCCAAAACGGCGAGCATTTCTTTTGGGAGCTGGGCCCCTACGGCACTTCCATGGAAACGGATGCGGAAGCTACCTTCGAGACACCCGGCACCTATGAGATCCGGCTGATTGCCAACAACTCCTGCTACTGCCAGGCAGATACGGCTACCTTGACGGTCATTGTTGAAGACGCCGAAAGCCCCCTGCTGGACTGCGTCGGAACGATCTGCGCCGGTGAAACCGTGACCTACACCTCGGCAACCGAGTGCGGCATCTATCACTGGCAGATCAGCGGCTCCTACAATATCGTTGACGGGGGCGCAACTGCGGACAATTTCATCACCATCGAATGGCTCGACGGGCCTGCCGGCACCATCGAACTGACCGTGGAGGACTGCCCCAACGCCAATGTCTGCCTGGAGCCGACCATCCGGCAGATCCCCATCCTGTCGGACAACGCCGAAATTGACGGCCCCGACCGGGTTTGCCTGGGGGAGGTTACCCAATATGATCTCATCCCATACGAAGGAACGGATTTCACCTGGACGGTTTCCAACTTCGGCACCATCGTATCGGGGCAGGGCACCAACTCCATCACCGTCAAGTGGTTCGACGGATTCTACCCCAGCCAGGCCCAAATGGTGACCGTCGAATACAGCAACTGCTACCTGGGTTGCGGCGGCGCCGATACCCTCGTGGTGAACGTACGCCCGGAATACTACGTCACCGGGCCGATCGAAGTGTGCGCCGACGGCACCTATAACTACCAGGCAAAAAACACGCAAAATAACGCGGCCGTCAGCGGCGTCTGGCAGCTGCTGGCCCTCGACGGCACGCAGGTCTGGAACAGCGGCGGCCCCACCGCCAACCCGGCCGTTCCCTTTACCGTTCCGCCGGGTTATTACCACCTGACCATGACGGCCGATAACCCCGCCGGCTATTGTACCGACGGCTTCGAATTGCAGATCGAGGTCAAAACGCCGCCCGTTGCGCCCGCATCCATCAGCGGAGAACCCAATATCTGCCCGGGCAACACCTATTCCTACAAAGCGGAAGGCGCTGAGGCCTCCTCCAGCATCCGGTGGGAGGTCAACAACGGCGGCACCGTTTCGACGATAATCGGCAACCCGATCAACGTCATGTGGGGCGCTGCGCCGCCTTATTCGCTTACGGCGGTCGCGGTCAGCAACAACGGGCTGGGATGCGAATCGGCTCCCCTTACCCTCAATGTCAACCAGCTGAGCGGATTTACCATCAACGGCGCCGCAGATGTTTGCCTGGATCAGATCAGCGCTTTTTCCACCCAGGGTTACGCCGGCATCGATTACGTGTGGTCCATCAGCCCGGCCGGCGCCGGCACCATCACAGGCGACCCGAAAAAGCCGTCTGTTGAGATCCTTTGGCATATTGCGGGCGCTGCGACGGTAACTGTTGACGTGTGCGGACAGAGCGCCGGGTTCCCGGTGACGGTCCATGCCTTGCCGGAACCGGTGGTCAATCACCCAACTGACCTGTGCCCCAATGCGACCGTGCAGTTGCAAACCACTGCCCCGTTTGACGCCTATGAATGGCTCGACGAGAACGGCAACCTGCTCAGCAATGCGGTTGCGCCCAACCTCGGTCCAGGTTATCTCCAGGTCCGGGTAACGGACCAATACGGCTGCCTCGGCGATACCACGTTCTATATCGATCCGCATCCCGCTTCAGAGATCAACATCTCGACGCCGGATCCGGATGTTTTCTGCGGGCTTCCTCCGCAGGCGACCCTGTACGCCCTCAACTCCAGCGCCGGCTACAATTACCAATGGTACCTGGACGGCGCTTCGGTAGGCGCCAACAATCCAAGCTTCAACGCTACCGCTTACGGAGCCTATCAGGTCGGCATCACCGACGTTTACGGTTGCACTTTCCTGTCCAATGTGATCAGTATTGACAGTTGCGGCGGCGGCAGCGGAGGCCCCGGGCCTATGTTTGACTGCACCGGCTCGGATTTCGATTTCGGCATACAACCCGGTACGGCCTGCAACGAACGGTCCTACACCAACCTGTCCACCAATTTCACGGCGGGCTCCACCATCTGGTATTATTCTCTGGCCGGGAGCGATTTCTGGAGCCAGTTCTCCACGGATGAAAACCCGGTCTTCACCTATCCGGAAGCCGGTTTTTACCGGGTTGCCGTGACCGGGGAATACACCAATCCGAGCGGGGATGTGGGGCGCTGCGGCGCCATCCGGGTCGATACGGTAGCAGTGGCCGCTGATTTTGAAGTGGACAACGCCTGTCCCGGTGAAGCGGTAGAGTTTTTCGACCTGTCCACCTTCCTGCCGATCGCGTCGATCACCGGCTGGAGCTGGAACTTCGGCGATCCCGGCAGCGGGGCAGCCAATACGTCTTCCAATCAGGACCCGACGCACACCTTTGCCGCTGCTGGTTCGTACACCGTCAGCCTGACGATCACGTCGAATACCGGCTGTACCTCGACCATTACCCGCCAGCTGGAGGTTTACCCGCCCCCGCCGGTGACCTTTGCCGAGCCGGAAGTGAACTGCGAGGGGACCGCCATCGAATTCAATGCCGATGTGCCCTCCAACGTCACCTACGCCATCTGGAATTTCGGCGATCCGGCAAGCGGCGCGGCCAACCAGTCGCAACTGTTCGATACCTATCACCAGTTTGACGCCCCGGGAAATTACAATATCAAGCTGGACGTCACCAGCATTTACGGCTGCTCGAACGTCTTTTCCCGGCAGTTGACCATTGCCCCGAACCTGCTGGCCGGCGATATCGCGCTCAGTCAGCCCTCACCGATCTGCGAAGGAGACACAACCACTTTGAGCGCGCCGGCCGGCGGCCTGACCTGGCTTTGGTCGGACAGCACGGCTGTGGAAAACCTGGCCGTGGGCCAAACCGGCGTGTATTCGGTGACCGTCACCGACGCGGAAGGCTGCACCTATACGCCGGGGGCGGTGACGGTGGACGTCATTGAATCGCCCGAAGCGCCGATCCGAGCGCTTACCTTGAACGAATACGGCCAGCCGACCGGATATTTCTACGACACCTACAGCATTTGCGAAGGCGAGGACGTCTATCTCGAAACCACGGAAAACACCCAGTATTCCTACCTCTGGTCGAACGGAGAAACCACGACCCGGATCGAGTTTTCGGAACTCCGCGACAACCAGCTTTCGGCCGGTTCCCATGAAATTTTCCTGACGGTAACCGACAACGCGACCGGCTGTTCACAGGTCATCGGCCCGTTTGTGGTGGAAGTGCACGGGCTTCCGGCCAACGTTCAGATCACGGCATCCAACCCGGGTCTGATCTGCGAAGGGACGGAAACGACCTTCAGCGTTTCGTCGCCCGATCCGGGATTGACCTACGTGTGGAATAACAATGAAACCGGACCGACCATGACAACCGCCCAACCGGGCATTTACTACGCAACGGCCACCAACGCGTTCGGCTGCTCCGCCGAAAGCAACTCCCTGGTCATTGTGGACGGGCCCGACATCAGCAAGATCCCCAGCGGATGCCATACCCGGTGCAGCCCGGATACGATCTGTTTCCCGCTGCTGCCGGATGTAACCAGCTACCAGTGGTATTTCAATGACGCGCCTGTGGCGGGGCCGGAAGGGCAATTGCCGCAGCTCGTCGCTACCCAGAGCGGAGATTACTACGTCCAGATGGTATCCACCCAGGGATGCACCCTCAACTCGGGCACGCTCAGTCTGGAAATGCAGGAAGGTTTCGGCACCATCCGCGGCAACGTATATTTTGATCTGAATGAAGACGGGGTTATTGACCCGGCGGACTCTCTGATGGCCAATATCCATATTGACTTGTCCCAAAACGGAACCCCGGTTTCCCAGACCAGTACCGACGGTTCGGGCGCCTATGTTTTTGCCGATATTCCGAGCGGCCCCTATACCGTCACACTCGACACCCTGTCGCTTGACCCCGGCGTCCGGGTTTATCAGGTCAGCTTCGATACGCTGATCAGCGGTTGCGGGATGGATGACATCCGGATCGATTTCCTGTGCTACCTCGACTGTACAAGCATGGAAAGCCACGCCCAGGATGTGGTGCTTTGCCCGGGTGAGACATTCGTTTACGACGGCATCCCCTATGCCAGCGACACCACCTTCACCGCTCATTTCACGACGGCGTTCGGCTGCGATTCCTCCGAGGTGATCACCATTGTCGTATCCCGGCCGGATACCACCTTCATTTCGATCCCCACCTGCGGAGACACGCCGGTAGATTATACCGGGCAGCAATTGGTCGCAGGCAGTACAACGGCTTTCCACTTCCCGAACCAGTACGGCTGCGATTCGGTGGTAGTGGTCGATATTCCGCAATTGCCTGTTCAGTCGGAGTCGTTGACCTTTGACCTGTGCCAGGGTGAAACCATGGTTTTTGACGGCGTTACCCTGGAGCCGGGCGATACGCAGGTTTTCACCTATACCAACCAGTCGGGTTGCGATTCGCTGGTCACGGTGAGCATAAACGGATTGCCGGCGGATGCAACAACGCTGGAATTGACGGCCTGCTCAGGTTCAAGCGTCACCTACGCGGGCGCCACCCTTATGCCGGGCGACCAGCAGGATTTCGGCTTCACCAACCAGAACGGCTGCGATTCTACGGTCAGCGTCAGCGTGGTGGAATTGCCGGTTTACCATGAAATGATGAATTTCCAGGCCTGCACGGGATCAACCATCATTTTTGACGGGGTCGCGGTGGCGGCGGGCGCCAACCAGGTATTTGCCTATACGACTGCCGAGGGTTGCGATTCGACCATTACGGTTCAGGTGGCTGAGGTGAGCGGGTACGACCAGTCGCTTGCCCTGAGCGTGTGCGCAGGCGAGACGGCGGAATTCAACGGCGTCACCCTGCAAGCGGGCGAAACGCGCGTTTTCAACCTGGTTTCCCAGGGCGGATGCGATTCCACCATCACCGTATCTGTGACGGGGGCTCCGGCACTGGATTTCATCGCTTCGGCTGCGCCTTCCTGCGACAATGAAGCGAGCGGGTCGGTCAGCGTTGTTTTCAACGGGCCCGCGCCGGCCGGGGCGGCGTACTCCCTGAACGGGGTCGATTTCCAGGATACTCCGGTCTTTGAATCGCTGGAACCGGGGGATTACACGGTCATCGTCCGGGATGCCAACGGATGTACGGCCGGGCAAAATATCACGATTGACGGGCTTGAACCGCTTAAGATCACGGTGGAACCCCAGGTACTGCCCTGCAGCCAGGACCCTGTCATGCTGATCGCCGAGCTGCAAAGCGGCGGGGATTCGGAAGTGACCTATACCTGGTCGAACGGCGCCGACGGTCCGGCGATTGAGGTTGATGAAGCGGGCATTTACACCCTGACCGCAGCCAATGATTGCGAAACCGTTACGGTTGACGGGGTTGTCGGACAAGAATACAGCAATGACCTGCGGGCCATTTATGTGCCCAACGCGTTCTCTCCGGGCGGCGGCACCGACAATGCCGTTTTCCGAGCCTATCCGGGCGGGCAGGTGCAGGTGAATGATTTCCAGTTGATGGTGCTTGACCGTTGGGGGAACCTGTTGTTCAGGACAGAAGACCTCCAGAACGGTTGGGACGGCGAGGCCAAGGGCCATATGATGCCGGCCGCCGTTTATGTGTGGCGGCTGGAAGCCGAGATCGAAGTCTGCGGCGAAACGAGAAAGCTGCAGAAGCAAGGCGATCTCATGTTGATCCGGTAATGACCGGGGACGCCGAAGGCCATGCCGAAGGCGTTCTTGGAAAGCAGGTGCATATATGCCGCCGGCCCCAGGGTCGGCGGTTTTTTTTTGGAGGGGATACGGGATGAGGTCAACGGATTCTTTCCAAACCGGATAAAAAATTTTGAAGTTATAAAAAATGGAATAACTTTGCACCACAAAGTACTTTTCATGAATAACACCAAACACCTGGATGATCTGGCGGCCATCCGCTCGATCATGGAGCGGTCGACCAAGTTTCTTTCGCTGAGCGCGTTGGCGGCCATCATGGCCGGGGTTTATGCGCTGGCGGGGGCTGTCATTGCTTACCGGGTCATTTATACGGCGCCGGCGGTATTGTACCCTGATCTGGCCGGCGGCCGGTTGATCACGCCGGCCACTTCCCCGCTTTTGGTCATTGCCCTGAGTGTTTTGTTACTGGCCATCGGCACGGGGTTGTGGTTGAGCTACCGGAAGGCCCAAAAGGCGGGACAACCGCTGTGGAACCGTTCCGCATTGCGCCTGGTGGTCAATTTCAGTTTTCCGATGGCGGTCGGCGGTTTCGTGGTCATTGTCTTCTATCTCCGCGGGTATTATTCCCTGCTGGCGGCCTCTACGCTGATTTTTTACGGACTGGCGCTGATCAATGCGGGCAATTTCACCTTCAGCGATGTGCGGAAGCTGGGCGTACTGGAAGTGCTGACGGGTTTGACGGCGTTGATCTTCCCGGGGAAAGGATTGCAATTCTGGGCCTTCGGATTCGGCATTTTGCACTTGATTTACGGTGTTTTGATGTACCGGAAATACGAAAGATAACGCGTGAAAGGATTTATACAGGATCTGAACAAAGCCTTTGAAAGCCGGATCCGGCTGGGCATTATGTCGGCACTGATGGTGAACGACAAGGTGGATTTCAGTACCCTGAAGGAATTGCTGGAAACGACCGACGGCAACCTGGCCAGCCATACGCGGGCGCTGGAAAACCTGGAATATATCAAAGTGGAAAAATCCTTTGTGGGGCGGAAGCCGAATACGCGGTTTTCGATAACGAGGGAAGGGAGAGCGGCGTTTGAGCAGCATTTGGCGGCGCTGGAGCGGATGTTGAAGGGGTTGTAGCTGGATACTTGTTGCTGGATACTGGATGCTAGATGCTTGTTGCTGGATACTGGATACTGGATGCTTGTTGCTGGATACTGGATACTGGATGCTTGTTGCTGGATACTGGATGCTTGTTGCTGGATACTGGATGCTTGTTGCTGGATACTGGATGCTTGTTGCTGCCCGACTTCGCCCGAGGCTTCGTCGGACGGGGGATGCTGGATAGGAGGGTTAATGATCAAATTTTTTTAAATACAAACTTTGAAAAACAAAGTACTTTTAAAACCAATAAACCATGGAAGATAATATTCGCGAAACGACGGGCAAAATCGGGAATTGGATGCGGGATTCCATTTTATTCAAATCAATGGCCATCGGATTTCTGGTGCTGATCCTGCTGATCCCCATTGCCATGATCCATAACCTGATCTGGGAAAGGCAGGCGCGCGCGCAGGAGGCCATTCAGGAAGTAAGCGCCTTTTGGGGTGGGCCGCAGACCATCACCGGGCCGGTGCTGACCGTGCCTTATCTGGAATGGGTGGAAGTGAACAAGGAGCGCACCTCTGTCCAGCGGACGGCTTTTTTTCTGCCGCAGCAATTGCAGGTCAAGGGCGATGCCAAGCACCAGATCCGAAAGCGCGGGATCTATGATGTCATCCTATACCAATCGGATCTTAACTTGACCGGGGCCTTCGAAAAGCCCAATTTTTCGGCGTTGCACATCAATCCGGAAAACGTACTCTGGGATCAGGCGCGGCTTTCGGTCGGCATTACAGGTATGGAAGGGATCAAAAACATGATCAACTTCGACTGGAACGGAACAGAATTCCGGATGGAGCCGGGCACTGCTTCAGCGGAGCTGCTGCCGTCGGGGGTCAGCAAGGAAGTGCCGCTTTCAGGCGATAAAACCAGCTTTACCTTCTCCATCCCGTTGCGGATCAACGGCAGCCAATCCCTGCGCTTTGAGCCGGTCGGCCAGGAAACGGCCGTTGACCTGAGATCCGACTGGCCGTCGCCGAGTTTTGAAGGCAGTTTCCCGCCGGAGCCCCGGGAAATCGGTCCGGACGGCTTCTCGGCCCATTGGCAGGTGTTCAACCTCAACCGGCCCTACCCCCAAAGCTGGACGGGCAATCAGTTTCAACTCGGTTCCTCTTTCGGCGTCCGGTTGATCCAGCCGGTTGACGAATACGCCAAAAACGAGCGATCGGCCAAGTACGGCATCCTGATCGTCGGATTGACGTTTCTGATCTACTTCTTCTTTGAAACCTTGCGCAAGTTTCACATCCACCCGTTCCAATACCTCCTCATCGGGCTTGCGCTCAGTATTTTTTATCTGCTGCTGTTGTCCCTGTCAGAGCAATTGGGCTTTAACCTGGCCTATCTGATCGGTTCGGTGGCCACCATCGGGTTGATCAGCCTGTACAGTTCGTCGATTTTCAAAAACGGCATAATGACCCTGCAACTGACCTTGCTGCTGGCGCTGATCTACGGGTTTGTCTTTGTGGTATTGCAACTCGAGGATTTTGCACTGCTTGCGGGCAGTATCGGGTTGTTTGCGGCGCTTGCGGCCGTGATGTATTATTCGCGGAGGGTGGATTGGTACAATTTGAAGGGGAGTTGACGGTAGCGCCGCAAGATCTTGCGGCGCCTTAGTTGTAAGTGGTAAGTCGTAAGTGGTAAGTCGTAAGTGGTAAGTGGTAAGTTGGGAAAGGGGCAGCGTTTCGACCTTACAACGGGAGGCTGTTCAAAACAGTGTTTTCACGCAAAGACGCAAAGATCTGATTTTTAGCAAGCTGCGCATGCTAAAAATCCGGTTGACACAAAGTTCTGAACGGTCCCTTCAACGGGCGACCAACCGTAAACCCATTCAATCATTAATCCATAAGAATAGCCGTGCAGGCTGTTTCCACAACGGGCGTTTTCCTTCAGCAATCAGATACCATAGTCTGCCCAGCTTTAGCGGGGTAATAATCAATCATCAATCAAAAGTTCTGTTTGCCTCACCAGCAGGCGGCCAACCATGACGTTATGAGAAATTTGCCATATTACCCCGCAATAGGGGCTATCATCTTCCTGCTCAAATGGAGCTATACGACTGCCGGTCCGGGTGACCTCCAGGTGTTGATCCGGCCTGTTGCGGGGCTGGTGAGCCTGATCACCGGGGCGGCCGGCGAATACGGAGAAAAGGGGTGCTATTATGCACAACTGAACATCGTGATCGACAAGTCGTGTTCGGGATTCAATTTTCTGATCCTGTGCTACGGCATGCTGGCCAGTCTGGCGATCCCTTCGGTATCCGGTGTGCGGGCAAAAATGCTGGCCGTGATCCTGGCCCTGCCGGGTGCATTATTGCTGACCGTGCTGGTTAATTCAGCGCGCATCCTGTCGGTTTATTTCGTCCAGCAGTTGTCGGGGGCGTTCCGGGAGCATCCGGCCACCTGGCTCCACCAGGCTGCCGGAGCTTTCATTTACCTGTTTTTCCTGATGCTCATTTACATCGGAGCTGATTTTTTAATCCATAAACTCTCCGGACGCCATGCGAAATCTGCTTAACCCCGGGTGGCTGCTTTTTCTGCTGAGCGCTTTCACCTTCGCCTGGGAGCGGCTCAAATACCGCTTCCGCAAAACGAACGGCAGGAGGCGGCAGTTCACACATACCTTACCCGGGTCCACCGACAGTTCGGCCTCATTCGGCGAATAATTCCAACTTGCGCTGTTTCAAGGTGTTATATTTATAGTATTCAATCACTAAAATCAATGCGCCATGAAAACTACCATCTTGTTTTTAGCGATTTCGACGGCGCTGTTGTTCAACGCCCCGAAAGCGCAAGCCCAGGAAAAAATGAGTACCGAAATATCGTACAACGTTATTTTCGGACCAGTATTCCCGATCGAGGGCCGGAGTTCACAACTCGACGGCCGGATCACGCTCAATGATACCACCGGCGTCCTTGAAAAGCTGGATTTTGAGGTGCCGCTCAACTCTTTCATCGGCCAGAATGCCGGTTATCTGGCATGGGTGGGCAACAGCTGGACCTTTCCTGATATGCAGTTTCGCAGCAATAATATCACCCTGAAAGGAGACACCTGGATCGTAAAAGGAAACCTGGAATTCAGGGGTCGGAACCAGCCGGTCACCCTGCGGTTAAACCGAACCGATAAGAACGGAGAGATCGTATTGTCGGGTAATTTCTCCCTGAACCCCCGGGACTATTTCATCATTCCACCGTCGATAGAGCTGGTACCCAATCAAATCCCGATGGATCTGACCATGGTCTTTGACCAGCCGTCGATGGCCTCCAGCGGGGAAGACTCATAGGTCAGGAGGCCCCGGGATTCAGAAATGGACAGGCGGAAGGTCTTTCCCCTTATCGGGTGCAAAGACCTTCCGCCGGATTTTGTATGCCAGCCAGGCTACCCCGGTCCCTAACGCTGCTCCGGCCACCACATCGCTGACATAATGAACCCCCAGGTGCACCCGGCTGTAAGCCACGCCGGTCGCCCAGGTGTAGACCGGCACGACCACATACCATTTGCGATGGTTCAGCGAGAGGGAGGTAGCGGTGGCAAAGGCCAGCGCAGCATGACCGGACGGAAATGAATTCCCGCTTGCCTCAAGCACCGGATCCAGATCGTTGTATTGCAGGTAGGGCCGGGGCCGGTCCGTGATCTTTTTCAATACCACTGTGAGGCCGATTGCGGCCGCCGAGGCGCCGAACGTTTCGATCCCTTCCTGCCACAGGTCCCGGTTGCCTGTTTGCAGGCCGATGCCGATCTGGGTGAACGGTACCGCTGCGGTCACGCCGCCCACACTCCGGGTGACGGCCAGAAATTCCTTGTCAAGGCCTTTCGGGCGATTCACGTTGAGGGACTGCATCAGGCGGTAGTCCAGGTTTTGCGCACTGACAACAATGGCCGCCAGCCAAATGCATGCAGTGCAGAGAATATGATTCCTCATTTAACTATTCTATTGTTTCAGAAGTAATCCCGGTTCCGTCCGAATCAATGGACAGCGCTTTCCTGTGAAAAACAAGCCTGAGCATCGTCGGTAAAACAATCAACAACAGCGGCAAGGCCAATATCAGGCCCCCGATCACGGCAACCGCCAGCGGCTGGTGCATCTGGGCGCCTGTACCGATACCCAGCGCAAGGGGCAAAAGCGCGATTATTGCGCTGGCAGCGGTCATCAGTTTGGGGCGCAGACGAGCGGCAATAGCATACCCCAAAGCCTGGTCAACCGTATGCGTGCTGTGCGCCACCTGAAACTGCTGAAAGGTAAAAATAGCGTTTTCGGCAATAATCCCCACGATCATGATTATTCCGGTATAGGAACCCACGTTCAGCGGCGTACCGGTCATTAAAAGTGCCAGGTAGCACCCTGCCATACCAAGGACGGATACAAAAATGATGACCAGCGCAACGCGTAAATCCCTGAAAAGGACCAACAGCACCGCAAAGACCAGCAGCGTTGCCAGTATCAGCACGGCCAGCAGTTCCCGGAAGCTTTGTTGTTGCTCTGCAAAAGAACCGCCGTATTCGATGCGATACCCCTGGGGCAGTGCAATCTTGCTTTGCACGCTGTTTTGGATGTCTTTCATTACGCTTCCCAGATCCCGGTTGTCGAGCCGGGCGGTGACCGCCGTAAGGGTCTGCAGGTTTTCCCGTTCGACTTCCGGAACCCCGCTTTCAACCTTAATGCGGGTAAGCAGATGGAGCGGGGCAAGGCTGCCGTCCGGCAGAAAAATACGGGCATTTTTAATATCATCCAATGATTGGTTCAGGTATCCCGGATAGCGCATCCTGACATCGAGGAGTTGTTCCTGTTCTTTCAATTTTCCCACGATCACGCCCTGTGTGTGCGTCGCCAACTGAAATTGCAGGTCTGCAGGCGTCATCCCGAACCGGTATAAGCCGGCCTCATCCGGCAGATAACTGATCTTCGGCCCGGCAACCACAATGCCGTCGAAGACATCCGCCGTGCCGGGGGTTTTTTCCAGAATGGCAGCTACCTCACCGGCTATTGAACGGACTTTCTCCGGGTCATTACCGAAGACTTTCACCTCGATCGGCTGCACCGAACTCATCAGGTCGCCGAGCATATCCCCGATAACCTGTCCGAAATCCACGGTCAACACCGGCAAATTGTATTCAACCTCCTGCCGGATTTCAGAGATCACCTCTTCCGTGGCATTTTTGCGTTTTTTCTTCAGGCTGATCAGGTAATCACCGCGATTCGGTTCGGTGATAAAAAACCCCATCTGGGTACCGGTCCGCCGGTTATAGGATGCCACATCCGGATTTGCAGCCACGATGGCATCAACCTGCTCCAGCATCCTGTTGGTCTCCTCAATGGAGGTTCCCGGGGGAGAGTTATAATCCAGCACGATGGTGCCTTCATCCATTTCCGGCAAAAAACCGGTTTGCAATTTCTGCGGCACACTGGAAATAACGAAGATCAGCAAGGCGGCAAAAACCAGGCTGACCCACGGATGCTTGATGAAAAAACTGACCCAGCGGCGCTCCCGGACAGGATGAACATCTTCCTGCTGCCTTCTTTTCCTGGGCGAAAACACCTGATAAATAAACGGGAGGCCCAGTGAAACCGACAGGAAGGAGCAGATCAAGGCCCATATCATAGTATTGGCCAGCACTTTGAAATAGGCCCCTGCGACACCGGTCATCAGAGAAAAAGGGATAAAAATGACCAATGTACTCAGCGTGGAGCCCACCAGCACTGGAAAAAGCAATTTCATGCCCTTCATTACAGCTTGCAGGGTCGAAATTTCAGGATGCTCCTCTTTTATCCGATGGATTTGTTCTACCACAACAATGGCATCGTCGATCATCAACCCGACAGCCGCAGCAATGGCGCCCAGGGTCATGATATTCACGGTGTAGCCGATAATGTAGAGCGCAATAACCGTCAGGCCCAGGGTGAGCGGAATGGCCATGAGAACCGTCAGGCTGGCCTGGAAGGACCGCAGGAACAAAATGGTCATGAAAATGGCCAACCCCAATCCAAGCAGGAGCGCATCCTGTACACTCTTCACGCTGTCCTTTACAAAATCGGATTGCCGGTAGATCGGCTTCAACTCAACCCCCGCCGGCAAAATGCGCTGCAATTCCGGGAGTTTGGCCTCAATATTGGCTGCAAGGCCCATCAGGTCGCCCTCAGGTTGCTTCAGGATATTCACCAGAACGCCTTCACGCCCGTTGGCATTGATCTTAATGTACTCCACCTTCTCGGCGATGCGCAAGTCGGCGACATCTTCCAAAGTCACCGTCCGCGTTCCATCATTTCGCAGGACGACGCGGCGCAAGTCGTCGAGTTCATCCAGGCCGGCATCGGTCAGGGTGAGATAGAGCCGCCGGTAGTCGTTCAGATAACCGTTGGAAGCGATGAAACCTGTTTTGCCGACGGCATCCGATATCATCTGCGGCGTAATGCCGAGCTCCGCCATTTGGTCTTCCTTCAACTCAATATGGTATTCTTTCTCTTTTCCGCCCTGTACCTGCACGCCGCCGACACCTTGTATCTGGGCAAAAAACGGCTTGACGGTAAGCAAGGCCAGTTTCTTCAGTTCGATGAGGCTCCGACCCTTGCCCTCCAGGGAATATCCGAAAACAGGAAGAATTGCAGGATTCATCCGGGCTACCGTGATCTGGACGGTCGGCGGCAGGCTGTTGCTGATCTCCGAGATCTTGCTTTCCATCAATTGCTGCGTCCGGTAGATATCTGCCTTCCAGTCCAGCAGTACGTTGAGCTCGGTACTGCCCCGGCTGGTCGTACTCCGGATATTGAGGGTGCCCGGCACCTCCCGAACGGCTTCTTCCAGCGGTTTGGTGACGGCTATCATCATCATGTCAACAGGCTGTTCCCCGTTGTCCGCAATGATCTTCAGTTTTGGAAAGGTAATTTCCGGAAACAGCGAAATTTGCAGCCGCCGGAAACAAAATCCGGCTCCAAGCAGGACGACAAGGATAAAAAACAGCGTAGGCGATTTGTAATCCCTGAAAAAGGTTTTCATTCCTTGCGCGGCTTTATTTTAACCAATGCGGTATCCCCCAGCCCGTAGTTGCCTTCGAAAAGGATGCGATCGCCGGGTGAAAATGCAGGCGTTTGAATTTGCACGGATTCACCGGTGGTCAAACCAAGGGTTACCGGAATTTTTACGGCCGTACTGTCATTGATGAGCTGCATGACCCAAAACTCATCCATGGTCTCATTGGCAAGTACAGCTGCCCGGGGTAAAACGGCGGCCCGTTTTGCGCCTTCCGTCGGAATGACGATCATCACATTCAAGCCTTCCGGAAGGGCTGCGGGTTTCATCGGCTTCACCAGGTAGGTTTGCGTTTGAGAGGTAATGACCGCCGTGCTGAGGTTTTCTGCGATGCGGGCAGGGATCTGTGTTCCATCGGGTAATTCTACCGTACATCCGGTCCCGTTCGCCACATAGCGGTTGAATTCGTAAGGAACGCTCAACCGGAAGCCGATCTTATCGCTGCGGGCGATGGTGCAAAGGGTCGAGCCCTCGCTTACAAAATCGCCCTGACGCTGTTCGAGGGTCAGCAATACCCCGCTTGCCGGCGCTTTCACATTCAATATGCCCATCCCGGCAAGGTCGGTTTTTTTCAATTCCTCATCGGCGTTGATTGCGCGGTGCTCCTTGGTTTCAAGGGTGTACAGCAATTGCCCGGCACTTACGGTTTCGCCGATCTCATGCGGCGAGCGGAGGATATAGCCGGTGATGGGCGCCGCCAACCGGTTGCTTTCCGGATAGAAGACCGTAGCCGGAAAGCGCTCTTCCATGCGTATATCGGTCAGGGCGATCGAAATCGTATCCACCTGTGTTTTGGGCACGGGAGGTACGGTTTCAGGATCAACACCGGAAGAATTTCCGCAGGCATAAAACAGGACCAGACCGGCTAATAACCCGGAAAAGGCCAATGGATAACTCAGTTTCTTCATCCTCACCAATTCCAATAATTGTATTCATTAATCAGCAAAAGCCTGGACGTATTCAGCGTGGTGAAGTCTCCCCGCAGCGACGCATACGATTTAAAGGTATTCATATAATCGTTGACGGACAACTCTCCCCGGGCGATGCGTTCGCGATAGAACTTCAACAGGGTTTCATAATCGGAGACCTGCTGTCGGGCAGCCTGGATCTTCGAATCCAGCAGATCGATCTGCTGCCGTGCAAGGAGGCGATGTTGTTGCACCTGATTGGCCTGAAAATTGCGGTTCACCCGGTTTGTTTCCTGGTTCAACCGGGTCTGCTGGCGGGTCAGGTCCCGCTGGTGACCGTCAAAAAGGGTCACCGAAAAATTGAGCCCTGCGCTGAATCCGAATTTTTTGAAAATGGTCTTGAACATGATGGCATTCAGCCCCCCGTTGGCAAAAGCAGTCAATTGTGGCCGGTATTTCAATTCGGAGATTTCCTGGTTGCCGGCAGCCAGAAGGCTATCGAGCCGGTATATCTCCAAAAAATTGGACAGGTCGGCCGTATCCGCCTTCAGGTCGATCCGGGGCGCCTGCAATTCCACGTATGAGGTATCCGTCAGGCCGCAAAGCAGGTTCAGGTTTGCCAGTCCCAGCCGATAGGCGACCTGGAGATCCCGGAGTGCGAGCTGCTGGTTTTCCCTTTCAATCGTAAAAAACAGGACATCGGATTGCGACAGGATCGCATTTTCCGCAAATACTCGTACCAGTTTTTCCTGTTCCGAAAGAAAATCCAGCAATTGGCGGGTAGTCGTTATCCGTTGCAGATTTTGCCAGGTCAGGATGAATTGCTCCGTTACCTGCCGGGCCAGGTCATGTTGGGAAAGGGCGGTTTGCCGGCGATAAATCTGCTGATTCACCAGGCTGCTTTTCTCGTAAGCACCAACCTGCTGGCGAGTGAACAAGGGCAGGGCTGCGTTCAACTGCGTCGAATAAAGCGCACCATTCGTGACGGCATTTTCATAGCCCACCCCCTTAATGACCGGAGCATACAGCAGATTGCCGGTCGCGCTGATCTCCGGCATCCGGTAGGCGGCCTTTGCCTTATCAGACTCCAATCCGGCAATCGCAGCAAGATTCCTGTTTTCCTGCACCGCCGGGTTATTTTCCCTGGCAGCGTTGAGAAAGTACTGAAGGGTTTGGGCCTTCATGCTTTCGCCTGTCAGCAATAACAGAAAGAACAGGATAGCGCAAAAAGCCCGGTGCATATAGTTTAGGATTTTGCAATTAAGCGTTTAGTCCTCGTCGTCCTCCGATTCGGTCTTTTGTTTGATGAGGGTCCCGTCGTCCTTGAACAGGGCTTCGATCGTCGTCTCGCCCTTCTCCACTTCCACTTCGTAGGCCTCCGCCATTTCCGGCGTTTCAACCCTGGCAACTTCCTCCACCTTGTATCCGGCGAATTGAGCGGCTATTGCATCCCGAACGGCCTGGGGCAAACCGGACTTTTTAATCTCCGTTTCCGTTTCCAGCCAGGCGCCGGACCCATCGAAATTGGCGGACATTTCCTTGCCGTTCATTTTGAACCCGGCTTCCCATTCGTTATCGCCTTCCTGATCCCACTTTACCTTTTGGACGGTGGGAAACTTGGCTTTGAATGCGCTTTTCACAGCTTCAGGCGCCGGTGTTTTTTGTGCGCAAGAGGTGGAAATTATCCCCAGGCAAAAAACAGCGACCAACGTAATATACTTCATGACTTTTGATTTTCGCATTAATGATCGATTTTATAATTGCAATTTGGAGGCCGAATCTGGAATGAATTTGGAGAATGCACATTTACAGGTCCAAATTCAATTCAGATTCTTCAAATATCTTTGCTTTTAAAAACCGGTTTATAATGCGATTATACCTGTTGACTGCAACCTTGTTTTTCTTTAAAGCGACGACATCCATTGCTCAATCCAACGCCACCGTCTCCGGGCATGTAACGGATGCGACGACCCACGACCCGTTGCCATATGCCACCGTGGTTTTAAATACCGAAACGGACGGCCGGATGGTGTCGGGCACCCTCACGGATGAAACGGGCCGGTTCACATTCGAAGGCATTGAAAAAGGGAATTACCGGATCGAGATCTCTTTTATCGGTTATGTAACCAATAGCCTGCCGCTGCTGGTCGGCGAAAAAAACTACATCTTCGATCTGGGCAAGATCCGGCTGGAACCGGAATCCACCCAACTCGACGAAGTGGTCATCGAAGCTAAAAGGGCCGTGGTAGCTTCCGGATTGGATAAAAAATCATTTGATCTTGAGGACATCATAGCCCAGGGCGGAAGCTCGGTCCTGGATGCGATGAAAGCCCTTCCCGGCATCAGCATTGACCAGGAAGGAAAAGTGGAACTGCGGGGCAGCGATAAGGTCGCCATCCTCATCGACGGCAAACAGTCGAGCCTCACGGGTTTCGGCAACCAGAAGGGGCTGGCCAATATCCCCGCTGCCAATATCGAACGGATCGAGATCATCAATAACCCATCAGCTAAATACGACGCTTCCGGAATGGCGGGCATCATCAATATTGTCTATAAAAAAGAAAACCGAACGGGTTGGAACGGCGATATCGGCTTGCGGCTGGCCATGGGTCAATTTTCCAAACGCAAATCCGACCTGACGACCGACCTGGGGAGCTATTCCCTCAATCCGAAGGTCATCCCGAGCGTCAACCTCAACTACCGGTCGTCCAGGGTGCATGCCTTCCTGCAAGGGGAGGCGCTGCGGCAAAAGCGGCTTCCCAACAATGAATTCAATACCCGGCTATATGACGACGGCCGGCTCATCGCCTCCCAGGTACCCGAAAACCGCAAACAGACCCAATTCATCATCAAAGGCGGTATGGATTGGGCCCTCAACGAACACAACACCCTTTCCGTCAGCGGTATCTTCGACCGCGAACGACATATCGACACGGCCCAAGTGGCTTACGTGGACCTGCTGGCCGACCAGCGCAACCGCTACTGGCACTGGCGGGAAGAGGAAATCACCGGATATATGAATTACAGGGCCGAATATCGACACGCCTTCGATGGGCCGGGCCATGAGCTCAAATTCAGCGCCCAATATACCCGCGGCTGGGAGGATGAGGAATACCGGCTCAACGACAGCTCTGCCGTCCGCCAGTCGTTTGATACCACCCACCTGATCGCCATCGAACACACGACGACCTTCCTGGCGGATTATGTCAAACCCCTCCGCAGCGGGCGACTGGAAGGCGGCGCAAAAGTGCAGATCCGACGGATCCCGGTCACGTATACCATCGGACAGGGCAGCCAGTCCGTTATTTACCCCGGATTGGGCGACTGGTCCAGGTGGGGCGAGGACATCTACGCGGGGTACCTGAATTACGTGTGGGAGAAAAAACGATTCGACGTAGAAGCGGGTTTGCGCCTGGAGAAAACGGATGTCTTCTACAACCTTTCTCCAGAGAATATCTACTACAACCAAAACGACGCCTACGATTATTTCAAATTGTACCCCAATATCCGGTTTTCATTTAAGATCAACGATCGCAACAGCCTGTCCGCTTTTTTCAATCGCCGTGTCGACCGGCCGGGCGAACCGGAACTGCGCATTTTCGCCAAATACGACGACCCGGAATTGCTGAAGGTCGGCAACCCCTACCTGCGCCCGCAATTCACCAGAACCCTTGAACTGGCCTATAAAAATGTGTGGGAGAGCGGCTCGGCCTTTTTCTCCGTTTACCGCCGCGACATCGAATCGCCGTTTACCCGGGTTTATGATATCGACAAAACGGATAACAACTACGATATCGTTAACCGGATCTACCAGAACGTAGGCAGCGCTTCAAATACCGGTGTGGAACTGTTGTTTTCCCAAAACCTCGCCGCTTTCTGGAAGTTCAACGGCAGTTTCAACTGGTACGTCAACGCCATAGATGCCTATACAGGTACCTTGCTTTTCCCGACTGTCCGACCTTTCAGTATTCCCCAATCGGAAGACAATACCTGGAATCTGAAGTTGAATACCCTGCTGACGCTGCCCCGGAAAACCCAATTGCAGGCGAGTTTCATCTACGAAGCCCCGAAAAACATCCCGCAGGGCAGGCAATTTGCCCGTTCCTCACTGGATGTGGGCATCAAGAAATCCATTTTCAAGGATAAGGGCGAATTGACCGTTTCCGCTACCGATCTGTTGAATCGCTACGGACTGAAGCAGGAAGTCAGCAATGACGGTTTTGAGGTGATTTATGAGAATTTCTATGAAACGCAGATCGTGACGGTGGGGATAAATTATAAATTCTGATCCGGTCGGAGTTACCCGTCCAATAAGAAAACCCCGGGTGAACAAATCATCCGATATCAACCCTCATTAATCCAGATCGAATCGGTATCCACCTCGATTATACATTTTCCCTTTTCAAATTTAGGTGTCCCTTTTACCAGATGGCTGTTTTTAAAGTCGGCATCTTTGGATAACACAACATAATCTTCTTGGTCGGCATACTTTGCAATATCCTGGTCTTTGCTATACCAACTATCGAGTATGTCATTTACATGGATAGCCTCAATATCCCGGGATTGGAAGAAACGAACTACTTTCTTAGCGATGTGAACATCACAAAGCACCTTCATTATGCGGCAACTTTAATGGTCTGTCCTGATACCAGTAATTTTGCATAGGTGATTGCTGCCAGGATGTCCTCCTTTTCAAGCTCAGGATGGTCCTCCAGAATTTCTTCAATGGTCATCTCGGATCCCAGGAGATCAAGAATAACTTCGACCGGCCATCGCATATTTCTGATACAAGGCTTGCCGTGGCAAACTTCAGGATCAATGGTTATTCTTTTAAGGAGGTCCATAAATGAATGTGTTGTTGAAAAACAAAAGCTAATATAGGTAACATTTTGAAGGTAAGGAAAAGTTTCGGGCTTTTACAGTTTACAACTTGATTTGGCGGATTAAATTATTTCCAACTTTATTGAATGAATTGGTTAAATTATTCAATATCAAGTGTTTACTTTATTTGTTTTGATCCTATCGGAGCTACCCGCCCAATCGCACCCGAAACGCATGCATACCCCCGGAAAATTCGTACGCCACGGCCCATCCGTAAACCCCGCAGATTTCCTTGACGATAGCCAGCCCGAGCCCCAATGAGGCATTGTGGCCGCTGATTTTATGAAACCGCTGAAACAGCTGATCCGGTTGTTCCAGCGGCGCCGTACCCGGGTTGCTGAACATCAGGAAACCGGGGCCAGAACGCACCACAATCCGGTCGCCGGGCCGGCTGTAGCGCACCGCATTTTCCAGCAGGTTTTTCACCAGGGTTTCCACCAGCGAACGATTGGCATCGGCATTCAGGCTTCCGGCCGATTCCAGATCAATCCGCAGATTCTCCGATTCGGTCAGTTCGGCGAGCATATCCACCTGTTCCCGGATCACTTCATCGAAGGACACCTGAACGGTTTCGCCAAATTGCCGGTTTTCGATCTTAGTCAGCAGCAGCAAGCTCCGGTTGAGGCGGCTGAGCCGGTTGACCGCTTCATAAATAGTACCCAGGGCATGCATTTGTTCTTCCGGCGGATCGCACTCGATCAGGGATTCGATCCTGGAGCGGATGATCGCCAGCGGGGTCTGCAGCTCGTGGCTTGCATTTTCCGTAAATGCTTTCAGGCTGCGATAATCTGCCTGTACCTTATCTGTGAGTTGCAGCAATGCGTCCCGGAGCTCATCAAATTCGTCGATGCCGCTAGGGTCAATGCCTAAGGTTTCGGACCGGGCCAGCGAAAACTGCCTCAACGCTTCAAGCTGCCGGTGAAACGGCTGCCAGAGTCGTTGCGCCGATCGCCTGTTGAGCCAGATCAACCCGATGAACAACAACAGGGCCAACCCCAGTGTGCAGATCCCGATGGCGAGCAAAAGGTCCTCGGATTCGACCAAAGAGGTGCGGTTGGTGATCTCGTAAGATTGCCCCGATACCTCGACCTGAGCGACCAACTGGCGGTAGGGTTCATTTTCTTTTTCCACCGGGTCGTAAATCAGCGTATCCCGGTATCCTCCTGGCCTATACGCCCCTCCGGTCATCATCCTGACTTCGACAATGGGAGCAAACTGCGGGACCGCCCGTCCCTGTTCCAGCAGTTGCACCGTACGCTGTTGGTTGACCAGCAATTTCTCATCGATCTCCCGCCGGATGATCCGGTTGACCGCCCAGTAGAAAAGGGCAGCGCCAATCAGCAGCAACAGGCCCGTAAAACGGAAGAAGATGCGGTTATTTATTTCAAGGAGCTTCACTGACCAGTGAATTTATAGCCCATTCCGTAGACCGTCCGGATATAATCCTGACCGCCGCTCTGGACTATCTTTTTTCGCAAATTCTTGACGTGGCTGTAAACCAGATCGAAATTATCGGCCAGGTCCATATAATCGCCCCAAAGGTGTTCGGCGATGGCGGCTTTGGTCAGCACCCTGTTCTTATTGGTAATGAAGTACAGCAGCAGGTCGTATTCCTTTTTGGACAATTCGACGGGCGATCCGTTCACCTGGATGACGTTGTTCATCGGATCGACCTCAATCTCTTCAAAAACGATGGTGGGATTGCCCTGGGAGATCCGCCGGCGCAACAGGGCTTTCACCCTTGCATTGAGTTCCGGGAGGTGGAACGGTTTGGTCAGGTAGTCGTCAGCGCCGAGGTCAAGGCCGGTAATTTTATCGTCCAATGCATTTTTGGCGGAAACGATGAGCACGCCTGTTTCCGGGCGTCTTTTTTTCAGGTTCCGCAACACATCCAGGCCGTTGCCGTCGGGCAGTGTGATGTCCAGAATAATGAGATCGTATGCGTATAATTCGACTTTTTCATCGGCTGTCCGGTAATCCGCAGCCTCCTCACAGACATAGCCTTCTCTCCTGAGATAATCGGAAATGGATTCCCGGATGCCGGCTTCATCTTCCACGATCAGCATTTTCATAGGTCAAATATAAGGTGCCGATTCTGGATAAAATCTGGAATAACGGCAAATGCACCCGTAATGTATAAGGAAAAAACCGGTGGAACGGATTGGAAAATACGATTATGCTATCCTATGGAAACGCCGCAGAGTTCCCCGGCGAGGTCCAGGACTTTGCTGGACAACGGGACCAGACAATCCTCAATTTCGGGTGAAAGTCCTACCTGCATGGGTTGTACGGTTGCGATGGAGACGGCAAAAAGATGGACCTCCGGAAGCGTCCCCAGCAGCAGCATGCTTTCCACAACGTCTTTCAGCCCGATATCGTGGGTACTCATGGCCCTGGGAAAATCGCTTGCGAACCGGGGGCGGATCAGTCGGATCGTCCCCGGTTCATGTGCATCGAGGGTAGCGTCAATGAGGATCACCTTTTGGTAACCCTCGAACCATGACATGAGGTGAAAGCCGCCTGTTCCGCCGTCCAATACGTCGACACCTTCGGGCGCAACGGCTTCGAGCCGCTTTGCCAGATGGACGCCGACACCCTCATCCCCCATCAGCAGATTGCCGATCCCCAGGATGAGCAGCGGTTTTTTACCGGAATGCGCCGTTCCGTTTTGCCGGTTCATGCGGCGGGTTCGGCCGGTTCTCCGACCGCTTTTTTATTTTCAAATACCTCTTCTTCCATGAATTTATAGCCGCTGATCATCGAGGAAGCTTCTCCCCTGCCTTCCTGCTGATCGTGGTAAAACACCAGGTAAAGGTGGATGACGATGAAAACGGCAAACAGCCACATACCGGCGTGGTGGATCTCCCGGACCAGATAATCGCCGCCGAACAGCCCCGGCATCCAACTGAATAATTTGGGCAACCACCACGTGCTCATCTGAGCGTACATCCCGAAGCCGGTAAAGACCATGACAAAGGTGAGCAGCATGAGGAAGAAGTAGCTCAATCCCGCCAGGGCATTGTGCCCGACCACGGTATCTTCCGGGACTTTCATCAACAGGATATCGTGCCGGATCACCTGTCCGATGCGGCTGAAAAAACGCAGCCTGGTCGGCACGAAATTCGCCCAACGGGCGTACTTGTTCCCGACGGAAGCCCAATACATCCGCATCAGGATGACCGCCAGGAAGATATAGGCCGCCGCAAAATGGATGAACCGGGCGGTACCGAACCAAAAGCGGTGCGACGCCTCCGCATCCGACTGAATGGGCAGCGGATCGCCGATCAGATAGCCCGTAATGCCCAGCACGAGGATGCACAAGGCAAATATCCAATGGAAAAACCTGACGGGCCATTCCCATACATAAACGCGCCGGAGTCGTGTGGTTTTCATGTGGATGCGTTTTTACTTACAAAACCCTGACCTGATTCAGGTTCTTTCCATCTTCGTCGTACAAGTGCACGGCGCAGGCCATGCAGGGGTCGAATGAGTGAATGGTCCGCAGGATCTCGAGGGGCTGGTCGGCGTCTGCGACCGGGGTATCCATCAGCGCGGATTCATACGCCGATTGTTTGCCTTCCGGGTCGCGCGGGGATGCGTTCCAGGTAGTCGGCACCACCAGCTGGTAGTTCTTGATCTTTTGGTCCTCGATATTGATCCAGTGGGCCAGCGCGCCGCGGGGCGCCTCGGTATGCCCTACGCCCTGGGCCGCAGCCGGCCAGGTGGAGGGTTCGAACCGGGAGGTATCGGCCATCCGGGTATCCCCGTTGCGGATGTTGGTGAGGAGTTGTTCGTAGAACTCCATCGCCCAGTTGATGACGAGCTGCGATTCCAGCCCGCGGGCAGCGGTCCGGCCGAGCGTTGAGAAGAGCGCTGTTGCGGGTACGTTCAGTTTGGCCAGCGCACTGTCAACCACTTCCTTGAAATCTTCACGCCCGCGGGCATAACCCACCAGCATGCGGGCAAGCGGCCCGACCTCCATGGCGTGTCCTTTCCAGCGCGGCGTTTTGAGGTAGCTGTATTTATTGTCAAAATCGAGGTGTTCGTACGGCGGTTTGGGGCCGGTATACTTGAGTTTGGTCTCGCCTTTCCAGGGGTGCAGGCCTACTTCATCGCCGTCGGCGTATTCGTACCACGATTTATGGATGAATTCCCGGACCTCTTCGTCCTGACGCAGGTCGACCTCGTGCACTTCGCTCAGGTTCCTGCCCAGGATAACACCCGAAGGAAACTTGAATGAAGACTCGTCGCGATAGCCGTTGGTGGGCAGGTCGCCGTAAACGAGGTAGTTGCCCAGGCCGCCGCCGATCTGCGTCCACTCCGGATAGAAGGAAGCGATTGCCAAAAGATCGGGGAGATAGACCTGTTCGATGAATTCCTTGCCTTGTTTGAGCAGGTCGCCTACATAGGCCAGGCGTTCGGCGTTGATGGCGCTGGCATCGTCCAGGCCGATGGAAGCGGCCATGCCGCCTACGAGGTAGTTGGGGTGCGGGTTCTTGCCGCCGAAGATGGCGTGGACCTTTACGATCTCCTTCTGCCATTCCAGGGCTTCGAGGTAGTGGGCCAGCCCGATGAGGTTCACTTCGGCGGGCAGCTTATAGGCAGGGTGCCCCCAGTAACCGTTGGTAAAAATGCCCAACTGTCCGCTTTCCACAAATTTTTTCACGCGTTTCTGGAGGTCGGAAAAATACCCCGGCGAGCTCTTCGGCCAGTTCGACAGGCTCTGGGCCAACTCCGAGGTCTTTTTGGGGTCGGCGTTCAGCGCGTCAACGACATCTACCCAATCCAGCGCATGCAGGTGGTAAAAGTGCACCGTATGGTCGTGCATGTACTGGGAACAGAACATGATGTTGCGCACCAATTCAGCATTTGGCGGCACAACGATATCCAGCGCATCCTCCACCGACCGGCAGGAAGCCAGCGAGTGTACGGTGGTACACACCCCGCAAACCCGACCGACAAATGCCCATGCATCCCTGGGGTCGCGCCCCTGCAAGATGCGTTCGATCAGCCTGACCATCGTTCCGGAACTGTAAGCGTCGGTGACCTTACCGTCCTGGATATCCGCTTCAATGCGGAGGTGGCCTTCAATTCTTGTAATCGGGTCGATGACAATGCGATTGCTCATTTTTCTATATTTTTATCAAACCCCAAGAGACTGTTCAAAACAGTGTTTTCGCGCAAAGACGCAAAGACGCAAAGATCTGATTTTTAGCAAGCTGCGCATGCTAAAAACCCGGTTGACACAAAATGCTGAATAGTCTCAACCCCAACAACAACAAACAATAACAAACAACAACAAACAATAACAAACAACCATAAACAACAACAAACAACCCTCATTCAATCTCCTCCACCGAAGCCTCCCCTTCCGCTTTCAGCCGCTTCTTCTCGCCGTTCTTCCGGATGGCCGATGCAACGGCGTGTGCTGCGACACCTGCCGCCGTAGCGCCGACCGCGATGGTTCCGATGGTATCCGCGCTGCTTTCGATACCGAATCCCGGGAAATTGGGAATGCGGGTATAGAACGAAGCGCCGTTGTCCCAGAAACCGGCTTCGCTGCAACCGATGCAACCGTGTCCGGACTGGATGGGATAACTCGTACCGTTGTTCCATTTCATGATGCCGCAGGCGTTGTAGGTTGTCGGTCCCTTGCAGCCCACTTTATACAGGCAATAGCCTTTTTTGGCATTTTCGTCGTCAAAGGATTCCACAAACAGGCCGGCGTCGTAGAACGGGCGGCGGTAGCAGGAGTCGTGGACGCGTTTGGAATAGAAAGCCTTGGGCCGTCCGACGTGGTCCAGTTCGGGGATCCGGCCGAAGGTAACGAGGTGTACGAGCACCCCTGCCATGACCTCGCCGATGGGCGGGCAGCCGGGCACTTTGATGAGCGGCTTGCCTTTGATAAGTTTGTGGATGGGCGTCGCGCCGGTCGGATTGGGTCTGGAGGCCTGAACACAGCCGTTGCAGGCGCAACTGCCCCAGGCGATGACCGCTTTTGCGCCGGCTGCCGTTTCCTGGAGGATATCCCGGGCCGACCGTCCGCCGATGCAGCAATACACGCCGTCTTCATAAACCGGCACGGAGCCTTCCACGCACAGCACGTATTCGCCGTAATAGTCCTTCATGGTCTTTTCCATGGCAGCCTCCGCCTGGTGCCCCGATGCCGCCATAAGCGTTTCGGTATAATCCAGCGAGATCTTGTCGAGAATGATGTCCGCCACCATCGGGTGGGAAGACCGGATAAAGGACTCGCTGCAGCAGGTGCATTCCTGAAAATGGAGCCAGATCACGGGCACCCTGGACTGGTTCATCAAGGCGTTGGTCACCTGGGCCACCCCGCTGGATTCCAGCCCCATATAGGCCGCGATCATGGTACAGAATTTCATAAAATCCCGGCGGGAATATCCTTTGTTGCGCAATTCCTGATAATAGGTGGGACGCTTGACGGAAATCGGCTTCATGATCTTGCGTTTAGAGTGATCGCCTGAAATAGCTGGAAATATCCTTCCAAATTGACGCTATTTATCGGACAAAAGCGCTGACAAAAATCTCATTTCAGGATGATGTTCGTCACCGGCCGCTTTTACAACCGCCTTTACATTTGAATTTGCCGGTAAATCCGGTTTTGAACGTTATGCACGAACTTTCACTGGTACTCAACATCGTGGAAATTGCCGATGAACAGGCAAAAAACCACCAGGCGCGGGAGGTTGAAAGCATCGAACTGGAGATCGGCGAGTTGGCCGGTGTGGAGATGGATGCCTTCTTATTTGCCTGGGATGCCGCCGTCAGGGATACCGTATTGGAAAACGCGGAACGCATCATCCGCCGGATCCCCGGGAAGGCGCGCTGTGCGGAATGCGGCCTGGAATACGAAACCGGGCAATTGTTTGAAGCCTGCCCGGCCTGCGGCGAGTACCTCAATGAACTGATCCAGGGCCGGGAATTGCGCGTCAGATCCCTCGTTGTGCATTAATTGTCAAACCAAAATCCAGATACCATGTGCAGTACATGCGGTTGCAGTAGCCCCTCCGATACCGTCACCATCACCAAGATCGGGGAAGAAGACAAACACGAACATTTTCATGTGCATGCGCATGGCGACCACGGGCACCACCACGGCCATGAACATTCACATGACCAACATCATCACCACCACCACGATGATGACCATCATCACCACCATCACGACCACCCGCCCGTCAAAACGGTCATCGAGCTGGAGCAGGACATCCTGTCGAAGAATAACCTGCTGGCCGAGCGCAACCGGGGGTATTTTGAAGCCAAGCGCATCCTGGCGCTCAACCTGGTCAGTTCGCCCGGTTCAGGAAAAACAGCCCTGTTGGAGCGGACGCTTGCAGACCTGAAAGGAACCCTGGCATGCTCCGTCATCGAAGGGGACCAGCAAACCGCCAATGACGCGAACCGCATTGCCAAAACCGGCGCGCCCGTTGTCCAGATCAATACCGGCAAAGGATGCCACCTCGATGCGGAAATGATCCACCGCTCCCTCCGGCAGTTGAAACCGGAAGACGACTCCGTGCTCTTTATCGAGAATGTCGGCAACCTGGTCTGCCCGGCGTTGTTCGACCTGGGGGAAAGCGCCCGCGTCGTCATCATGAGCGTAACGGAAGGCGATGACAAGCCCGTCAAATACCCCGACATGTTCCATACCTCCGACCTGTGCATCATCAACAAGATCGACCTGTTGCCGTATGTGCCGTTTGATGTGGAAAAGGCCAGGGATTACGCCAAACGGGTGAACCCGAAGCTGGAATTTGTAGAAGTATCCTGTACTTCAGGGGAAGGATTGGCGGGGTGGTATGAGTGGCTGAGATTGAGGAATCGAGGAATCGAGGAATCGAGGAATTGAGGAATCGAGGAATTGAGCCGGCCGGCCGGCAAGGCAGGGAATTGATCATTACAAGCAAGTCAGCATACGATGCAGCATAAGACCATTATTGAACCGTTCCGGATCACATGTGAGCCGCCGTTCCTGCGTCATTTCACTGCCCGGTTTGAGCCGGTTGGAGCCAGCCGGCCTGCAGGGGTGAAATCCGGCGCAGGAGCCGAAAATAATTTGTCCTTGCCATGAAAGCTGCATTAACCTGGGGCCCCCGCGCCATCGTACTTTTTTACGCCGGATTACTGGCGCTGTTTGCCACGGACGCCTTTTCCGGCGGTCACTCCTTCGGGCAACAGGTGCTGGGTTTCGCCATTCATCTCCTGCCGGCGCTGTTTGTACTG